>OIYS01000006.1_pt1 | contig 186147 bp, 155 predicted proteins | sample 1588271 | NCBI WGS metagenome assembly OIYS01 (sample SAMN03283286) | human gut metagenome | biome: human-associated habitat; material: feces | host: Homo sapiens | place: Peru | collected 2012 | reverse complement strand
ACCAGGGTATCTAATCCTGTTTGCTCCCCACGCTTTCGAGCCTCAGCGTCAGTTACAGTCCAGAGAATCGCCTTCGCCACTGGTGTTCTTCCTAATCTCTACGCATTTCACCGCTACACTAGGAATTCCATTCTCCTCTCCTGCACTCTAGATATCCAGTTTGGAATGCAGCTCCCAAGTTAAGCTCGGGTATTTCACATCCCACTTAAATATCCGCCTACGCTCCCTTTACGCCCAGTAAATCCGGATAACGCTTGCCACCTACGTATTACCGCGGCTGCTGGCACGTAGTTAGCCGTGGCTTCCTCCTTAGGTACCGTCATTATCGTCCCTAAAGACAGAGCTTTACAATCCGAAGACCTTCATCACTCACGCGGCGTTGCTGCATCAGGGTTTCCCCCATTGTGCAATATTCCCCACTGCTGCCTCCCGTAGGAGTCTGGACCGTGTCTCAGTTCCAATGTGGCCGATCACCCTCTCAGGTCGGCTACGCATCGTCGCCTTGGTGAGCCGTTACCTCACCAACTAGCTAATGCGCCGCGGGCCCATCTCATAGCGGATTGCTCCTTTGATTGTTAAAAGATGCCTTTCAACAATGTTATGCGGTATTAATCTTCCTTTCGGAAGGCTATTCCCCTCTATGAGGCAGGTTGCCCACGTGTTACTCACCCGTCCGCCGCTAGAAAAGCTCCGAAGAACTTTTCTCGCTCGACTTGCATGTGTTAAGCACGCCGCCAGCGTTCATCCTGAGCCAGGATCAAACTCTCAAATTAAAATATACTAATTTCTTAGTTTTTATTTGAGTTTAATCTACTCATATTACTTATAAAAGAATTGCTGGTTTACTTAAATTATCTGTTTAATTTTCAAAGACCATTGTTTTTCTTTTTTCTTTGTCGCCCTCAAGCGACTTTCTTAGTTTAACATTTGATTAAACATTTGTCAACAAGTTTTTCAATTTTTATCTTTAACTTAATTTTTTGTTTTTATTAAGTTATCCTTGCGACGTGTTTTATCTTATCATAAATATATCTATGTATTGAATATTTATAGTGCCTTAAAATTTAATTATATTAATTATACTAATAAATTCTCTTTTTTTATCCTTTATTTATTACTCGATACACCAGGTATAGTATATATACAAATTTTATTATATTTTTTACTTTTATACAAATATAAAACAAAATTAATTCTTTTAAGTTAAGTTTCATTTAAGACATTAAAGGAAAATTTTAAAATCAATAAAAGCTACAAAACTTTTAAATTTTGTAGCTTTGTTTTATATTAAAATTTATTATCATACTTTTTATTTTTAGCATTTATTTTAGAAAATTGCTCCACTATCTCTCCTATAAATCTAAATGTACCTTTTTTATAAAATCTATAAATCAATATACTTATTATTATCCCACCTAATGTACAGGCACATATATCTGTCATAGTATCTGTTAAACTGTTTAATTGTGAATTAAAACCAAATAGTTGATCTCCTGCAAATTCCCAAATTTCCCAAAGAGCTGATGAAGCTACTGAAAATAAAAAAGCATTTAATGTTTTTACTAATGCAGATAATTTAAAAAATACTTCTTCAGGAAGTAAAATTCTAAGTGCCAAAATTCCTCCTATACCTATTATTATTCCTGAAATAAAATGAAGAAAAGAATCCCACCAAGAAAAAATAATATACATATCACACATTTTCCCAAGAAATAAACAAAGAAATATAAAAACTTGAACTGTCAAATCAATAATACTAGTTAACTTTACATTTATGAGTTTAAAAACAACATCAACACCTAAAGATGTTAATAAAAAGACAATAGCTCCAACTATATGTGTAACATCATGTTCTAACAAATAAAAAAAACATGGTATAACAGTAATAAGTCTAAAAAAGTTTTTTATTATCAAATTATATAACACTCTTTTATTCTTACTCATTATTTTTCCTTTCTTTTTACTTGATTACTATATATTATTCTAGTTTATTATTTTTAACATTATATAGAATTATATATTTTATTTTCCTTAATTTCAGTGTTTTTCATAGTGTATTAATTTTCTTTCTCCACATACTAATATCAACAAGGGATAGAAAGTCACTTGTTGATAAAATATATTATTTTTTAAGGAGGAATTAAAAATGACTAGAAAATTAGTTCCAGAAGCAAAGGATGGTTTAAACAAATTTAAAAACGAAGTAGCTAATGAAATGGGAGTTCCATTTAAAGACTACAATGGAGAATTAAGTTCAAAACAATGCGGAAGCGTTGGTGGAGAAATGGTTAAAAGAATGGTAGAACAATACGAAAAAGGAATTAAATAATTCTATTAATTGTTTACATTCAATTAAATATTAATTTTTAAATAAAAGCTACATTAAATTATTTTAATGTAGCTTTTACCTTTAATTTCTTTACACACCTTCATAATCAAAAGCAGGAATAAAACTTTCTTTTGCAGTCCCTTCTTCTTGAATAAATGCATTTTGTATGCCTATAGATATAGCATAATCTATTATAGTATTATAATATTTTTCACTAATTTTTTTATTTATTTCTGGATAATTTTCAACATGTGCCAAAGGAGTATATTGATTCATTATACTTATATAAATTTTATCATCATATGTTTTATGTAGATAATCTAATATTTTTTTTGAATCAAATAACAATCCAGGTAAAAGTAAATGTCTTACTATAACACCTTTTTTAATTATTCCGTTTTTGTCAAATTGAATATCTCCAACTTGTTTCACCATTTCATCTATTGCTTTAATAGCAAAATTAAAATAATCTTTTGCATTTGAATACTTTAAAGAATATTTATTACTAAAATACTTTAAATCTGGAAGATAAACATCAATATATCCTTTTAAATATCTTAGGGTTTCTATATTTTCGTACCCACTACTATTGTATATAATCGGTAAATTTAATCCCTTATTTTTTGCAATTTTTAACCCTTCTATTATCTGTGGCACATAATGAGTTGGCGTAACTAAATTTATATTTAACGCTCCTTTGTGTTGAAGTTCTAAAAATATATCACTTAATCTTTCAATTGATATTTCTTTACCTGCACTACATTCACTTATATCGTTATTCTGACAAAAAACACATTTTAATGTGCAATTTGAGAAAAACACTGTTCCTGAACCTTTTTCTCCTGATATACAAGGTTCTTCCCAAAAATGAAGTGCCGCTCTAGCAACTTTTAACTTATCTGTAGCTTTACAAAAACCAATCTTATTATTTAATCTATCAATTTTACAATTTCTAGGGCATAACTTGCAACTTTTTAATAAATCTATCATTATCAATCACCTAAATTACATTTATATTGAATATATATATACTTAATTATAACATTTTAAAGATAAAAACCACTTTAATTTTAAATAAGAAAAAATAATATTTTAATCACCAAAAATATATACAAGAATACAATACTTTTTATCACTTACTATAATAAATTTATTATGGTAAGATTTAAATAATAACAAGTACTGGGAGGACTACTTATGGAAAAAATTAAAATTGGAAATAGCAATTTAGAAGCATCTAGAATTGCTTTTGGTTGTATGAGTCTTGGAGGAGGTTGGAACAAAAACCCTATCTCTTTGCAAGATGAATATAAAGCATTTGCTGCTGTAGATTGTGCTCTGGAGAATGGAATTAACTTTTTTGATCATGCAGATATATATTGTTTAGGAAAATCTGAAGAAGTATTTTCAAAGATTCTAGATAAAAGACCTAAATTAAGAGAAAACTTAATTCTCCAATCTAAATGTGGCATAAACAATCTTGGTAAAACACCTTACTATGATTTCAGTAAAGATTACATATTAAGTTCCGTAGATGGAATATTAAAAAGATTAAAAACTGAATATTTAGATGTTCTGCTTTTACATAGACCTGATTCATTAGTTGAACCTGAAGAGGTTGCTGAAGCTTTTGATATACTAAAAACTTCTGGGAAAGTAAGACATTTTGGGGTTAGTAATCATAACGCTATGCAAATTAGATTATTAAACAAATATTTAAATGAACCATTAATTGTTAATCAACTTGAAATTTCACTTGCAAACAGTAGCATTATAGATGAAGGGCTAAACGTTAATTCTAATACAAACCCTGGACCAATGCGTAACTTTGGAACATTAGAATATTGCCGTCTACATGATATTACTCTACAAGCTTGGTCTCCACTTGCTGGTGGAAGAATTGTTGATCCTAAAATCGAAAAGTATAGAAAATTAAATATTACATTAGATGAATATGCCAAAAAATATGGAGTTAAGAAAGGGGCTATAGTTGTTAATTGGTTATTAAGACATCCTGCTAAAATACAACCTATAATAGGTACCCGTTCCATACAAAGAATAAAACATATTTGCCAAAGTTCTCAAATCAAAATCAGCAGAGAGGAATGGTATAACCTTTATAATTTAGTAGAACATAGAAAACTTCTTTAGTAATAAAAAAAATTAAGCGTAAAGCCTAATACTTTACGCTTAATTTTTAAAGCTTATTTACCTTTAATGCTCTCATAGCATTTAATACTGCAATTAATGCAACTCCAACATCTCCAAAAACAGCTTCCCACATATTTGCCATTCCTAAAGCTCCAAATATTAAAATTATTACTTTAACTCCAATTGCAAAAGCTATATTTTGAATTACTATATTTCTTGTTCTTTTTGCTATTTTTATTGATGATACTATTTTTGATGGTTCATCTGTCATTATTATAACATCAGCAGCCTCTATTGCTGCGTCTGAACCAACTCCTCCCATTGCAATTCCTATATCAGCTCTTGCAAGAACAGGTGCATCATTTATACCATCACCAACATATATTACTTTTTTATTCTTAGATTTTTCATTTTCTATCTTTTCTAATTTTTCTACTTTTTCATATGGTAAAAGTTCTGAGTAAACTTCATCTATATTAACTAGTTTTCCAATACCTTCACCAACTTTTTTATTATCACCTGTAAGCATTACAGTTTTTTTAACACCTATTTTTTTAAGTTCTTTAATAGCAACTTTTGTATCCTCTTTTATTTCATCAGATATTATAATGTTTCCTACATACATATTATCTATTGCTATATAAACCACAGTTCCAACAGTTTCCTCTTCTTTACAAACTATATTTTCTTTATTCATTAATTTTTTATTTCCTGCTAAAACTACTTTATCTTTATAGCTAACTTTAATACCATGCCCTGAAATCTCTTCATAATTTTTTACATTCTTTTTTTCTATTTCTTTTCCATAAGCTTTTATAATAGATGTAGCTATTGGGTGACTTGAAAAACTCTCAGCTGCTACTGCATATTCCATTAAAATATCTTTATCAAAACCATTTTCTACATTTATTTTTGTTACATTAAAAGTTCCCTTTGTTAATGTACCTGTCTTATCAAAAACTACAGTTTCAACATTGTTTAAAGCTTCAAGATAATTTCCTCCCTTAACTAGAATTCCATTTTTAGAAGCTCCTCCAATCCCTCCAAAAAATCCTAAAGGAATTGATACAACTAAAGCACAAGGACAAGAAACAACTAAAAATACTAACGCCCTATATATGCTTGAAGAAAACTCCATTCCTGTTACAAAAGGAGGTATAAAAGCTAAACATGCAGCCAATATTACAACTATTGGAGTATAATACTTAGCAAACTTTGTTATAAAGTTTTCTGTATGAGCTTTTTTACTACTTGCATTTTCCATTAAGTTAAGTATTTTAGCTACTGTTGATTCACTAAATGCTTTTGTTACCTTAACCATTAATAATCCATTTTTATTTATTGCTCCACCTAAAATTTCATCACCTATTGACGCATTTCTTGGAACACTCTCACCTGTTAAAGCTGATGTATCTAACATTGATTTTCCCTCTATAATTACACCATCTAAAGGAACTTTTTCTCCAGGTTTTATAACTATAATATCTCCTATATTAACATCCTCTGGAGATACTTTTTTTATATCTTGTCCATTTTTTACATTAGCATAATCCGGTCTTATATTCATTAGAGATTTAATAGATCTTCTTGAACTATCAACAGCCATATCTTGGAACAATTCTCCTACTTGGTAAAAAAGCATTACCGCAACACCCTCTGGATACTGTTTTATAGCAAATGCTCCTATTGTAGCTAAAGCCATTAAGAAATTTTCGTCAAAAACTTTACCTCTAACTATATTTTTACCAGCCTTTAATAAAACATCTCCACCTACTATAAGATAACTTATTAAAAACAAAATTCCTTCAACTATATCTGAAAAACCAAAAGCTAAACCTATGAAAAATAATGCTCCACCAACCCCAAGTCTTATAAGATTAGTTTTATTTTCTATCCATACACTTTTTTCTTCTTTATTTAAAGATTTTTTAGTATCATCTAAAACTTCACATTTGGTACCTGGCTCAATCTTTTCTATAAGATTTAATGCATTATCTATAACATCATTTTTTAAGCTCTTACTTTCTATATTTAATATAAGCTTTTTAGACATAAAATCTAGTGTAGAATCAACAACACCATTTATATTTTTTGATTGCCTTTCTATTTTTGCCGCACAATTTGCACAATTTAAATTTGACATATAAATTGTAATTTTTTCTGTGCTATCTAAAATCTCACATTTTGTTCCCGGTTCTGTCTTTTCTATAAGATTTAAAGCATTCTTTATAACATTCTCTCTTATATTTTTATCTTTTATATCTAGTACAAGTTTTTTAGACATAAAATTCAAACTAGATCCAACGACGCCATCTATATTTTTTGATTGTCTTTCTATTTTTGCTGCACAGTTTGCACAATTTAAATTTGACATGTAAATTATAACTTTATCATTACCTCTTTTATTTGAAGGGAGTATTTCTTTATGAGTAACTGTAAGTTTATTTGTAGAGGACAATTTTATTTTATTTCCTGAATATTTTTTTATAAGTTTTTTTTCTTGGTTATCCAAACTTATCTCTTCCACAACAATTCCTCCTTTTTTCTTTATAATATAAATTTTTATAATTCTAAATTCCTATCAATATATGAACAAGTATTCATATGTTCATATATTATTATATACAGATACAACGTTTTTGTCCACATAGTAAAAAATTTTTTTTATATTTTAATAATTTATATATCATTTACTGATGATTAACAAAAATAAAAAGGCTATGCAAAAGAGCACAAGCCTTTTTATTAATAATTTAAATTAAATTCACTAAGCGGAAATATTATGTTTATTTTTGTTCCATTACCTTTTTTAGATTCTATATTTATCCCAAGCCCAAGTTTTTCACAAAGCTTTTTACAAAGATACAAGCCTATACCAGTAGATTTCCCAAACTCTCGCCCATTTTCCCCAGTAAAACCCTTATCAAACACTTTAATTATATCTTTTTCATTAATTCCAATTCCATTATCTTCTATGGTTAAAACTATATTTGATTTATTTTTAGCAGAATATATCTTTATAACAGAATCTTTTTCTTTTGAATATTTTAGTGAATTACTATTTGATTTAATATAAATTCAACCCACTTACTATCACTAAAAACCTCTTCATCTAATTGCTCTATATCTAGTTTTACTTTTTTGTTTATAAAATCCTTTGAATTTCTTCTTATAACTTTTCTAGTTATCTCCTTTAAGTTTATATTTTTAACTATATAATCTTTATTAGCATCAGCAATTTTAGCATAATATAAAACCTGTTCTATAAAGTTTTCTATTTTATCTAGTTGAGGATTTATTTTTTCTTTTATATCTCCTTCATTATTTTCTAATATAAGTTTTGCTGAAGCTATTGGTGTTTTTATTTCATGAACCCACGTTTCTATGTACTCTCTATATTCTCTTTGCATAATTTTATACTTTTTCACGTTCTCATTCATAGATTTATTGGTTTCTTGCAAAATCTCATAAAGAACACAACCTTCGATAAAATTAGGTTTTTCCATTATTTCTGGTATTAAATATTTATCTTTTAAATTATCTAAAACAACTTTTACTTTAGCATAATATATTTTTTTATTTATTCCATCAATTATCATATAAGACAAAAGAGGAGCAAACCATATAAAGACAAATAATATTATTGATTGTATGCTAAAACTTGATAAGAACATAAACATAGAAATTGTTAGTACTATTAATATATTAATTAATAAAAAATTGAATTTTTCTTTAAAATATTCTATTAAACTCATAGCATTATATACCCTAATCCTCTTCTAGTTTCTATTGGATTTTTAAGCCCAATACTTTCTATCTTTTTCCTAAGCCTTGTTATATTTACAGATAGCGTATTATCATCAACAAAAAAATCATCATTCCAAAGATATTCCATAAGATTTTCTCTAGAAATTATCTTTCCTTTATTTTTTATAAGATAAGATAAAATTTTTATTTCATTTTTAGTTAAGTTTAAAGTATTATCCTTATAAGATATAGTTCCATTTGATAAATTTAATACTAAATCTTTATATACCATAGATTCTTGAACTTCTTTTGAATAGACTCTCTTTAAAACAGAATTTATTCTAGCTAAAAGAATTTGTGTATTATATGGCTTTGTAATGAAATCATCAGCACCTAAATTCATACTCATAAGTTCATCTATATCACTATCTCTACTTGTTACAATAATTATTGGAACATTAGAATTTTTCCTTATTTCTCTACATATATAAAAACCATCAAAAATAGGTAAATTTATATCTAAAAGAATTAAATCCGCGTTCTCTTTTTTTATCTCTTCTATAATATTTTCAAATTTTTCTACAACTAAAGTATCGTAATTATATCTACATAAAAAAGTTTTAAGCTCATTTCTTATTGCTTCATCATCTTCAATTATTAAAATCTTTTTCATAATTTTTTCCTCCTTCTAAATTCCCCCTATTTAATAATATATATTATATTTAGTATAAAAACTTTTGCTTAATAAAACTTTAAATAATAAGTAAGTAACTAAATAAAGGATTGTATTAGAATACTAAATTTATTTTAATACAATCCTCTTTTATTATTTATTATTTTTAATTATTCTTTTATAACTTGTGTATGTTGCATAAAAATATCCACTATATATTAATAGAATAAACACCAAAATAATTAAAGCTGAAATAATTATATTGGTACTTCCAAGTGCAGATATAAAATCATTTACTACATATATTGCAACTATTGAATGAGCTATAGCTAATGCTAATGGAGCACCAAAATATATTAAAGTTTGTATAAATATTGATTTATTTATCATTTTATCCGTAACCCCTATTTTTCTAAGAGCTTTATATCTATTTATACTATCACTTGCTTCTGACAACTGTTGAAGAGCTAAAACTGCTGCACTTGCTATTAAGAATACAATACCTAAATATATTGATAAATATATTACTATAGCTGATAATCCTAAACTTTGCTCATAAAGTTGAGTTCTAGTATATCCATTTCCTATATATCCATCTGGTTTTTCTCTATTTAATTTATCAAATATAGCTTCAATATTACTTTCTTGCGTTTTCTTTTCTGTATTACTTCCTGTATAATTTATATTTATATACCCTGTATATGGAATTAAATTTTGAACAATTTTATCCGGAACAACTAGGGTTATAGTATTAATAGCCATTCCTGATGAATATAAAGAATCCTCAATAGCTTTATCATTTTGAACTTTATATTCTGTTCCATTTATATCTATTTTACCGTTATTTTTTATAAAATCATTTATAGGGCCTTCAAACTTTTGCACATTAGATAAAACCAATACATCATTATTAGCTAAATTTATCGGTTTTTGTCCTTCTAATTCCCTCATTTTATTATATTGAGAAATGCTTACAGCCATACAATAATCATTATAACTATTATCTATTGCTTTTTTCATGGTATTTGGTACATATGGAAGCAACATTTTTCTCATACTTACATCATTAAGTTGATACTGAGCTATATAAGATTTATTAGTATATTTAGATAACTGATTGTTTACAACTTGAGTTAGCTCATTTGCTTGAGATACACTATCGCTAGAATAATAAATTTCTATCGAAGCATCAAAAGGAGTATTTTTCTTTACACCTTGTTCCATTGTGTTTTTAAATCCAAGCCCACTAGATAACATAACTGTTGTTATAAATAGCATAAGACATATTAAAGACATTGATAAAAAGTTTGTATTAAATTTACTGCTTATTTGTCTAACTATAAAAATATTTAAATTTTTCAAATAAATATTTTTGCTTCTTTGAATAACATATAGTACAATCCCTGATAATCCAAAGAAAAATAAAAATGTTCCAATTACACCCAAAACTATAGATAATTCAAAATATGTAGATTGAATATCTAAACAAGATTTATTTACAAATATATATGCTACTACTATAAAAATTACTGCTAAACAAAATATAATACTTGAAATCACAGGATTTCTCATTTTTATTTTTTCATTTTTCTTTGATGAATTTAACAAATCTATAAGTTTATATTTAGATATAATAACTGTATTAAATATCATAACAAGTAAAAATATTATTCCAAAATACAAAATTGTCTTTAAAACTGCATTTATTGAAAAAGCAAACTAATAACTTGTCATTGACCCCATAAATAGCTTAGCTGTTAAAATAGATAACCCTTGTGATAAAACTACCCCTAAAATCAGCCCTATTCCTAAAGAAATTATTCCTATTAAAACTGTTTCAAGCAAAAGTATATTAGATACTTTTCTCTTTGGCATACCAAGAGTTATGTAAATGCCCATCTCTTTTTTACGCTTTTTTATTAAAAAATTATTTGCATATATTATTAAAGCACCAAGTATAAACGATACAAAAACAGATGCAATGGAAATGACACTACTAAAAAGTTTCATATATGCTTTTTGACTTACAGTTAGGTCTAACATAGCTTTTTGAGATTCTATAGAATTAAAACTGTAAAATATACAAACTGCAAAAGTTAAAGTTAAAAAATATATAGTATAATCTTTAAAACTTTTTTTTACACTATTTAAGGCAATTTTAGAATACACTGTTTGAGTCACCTCCAAGAATCGTTATAACTTCTATTATTCTATCAAAAAACTCTTTTCTTGAATCATTTCCACGAATAAGCTCATTAAATATCTTACCATCCTTTATAAATAAAATTCTATGAGCATAACTTGCAGTAAAAGCATCATGAGTTACCATAAGTATTGTTGCCTTTAATCTTTCATTTAAATTTTCAAAAGAATCTAATAAAAGTCTTGATGATTTTGAATCTAATGCTCCAGTTGGTTCATCAGCTAATATTAAAGATGGATTTGTAACTATAGCTCTTGCAGATGCTACTCTTTGTTTTTGTCCTCCTGACATTTCGTAAGGATATTTATTTAAAATAGATGATATTCCTAAATTTTCCAAAATACCTTTTATTAAAGAATCTATTTCTTTTGGTTTTTTTCCTTGAATAGTTAATGCTAAAGCTATATTTTCATAAGTTGTTAACGTATCCAAAAGATTGAAATCTTGAAATATAAAGCCTAATCCATTTTTCCTAAAATTCTCTAATTTTTTTGATTTTAATTTCGTTATATCATAACCATTTATAATTATATTTCCTGTTGTTACCGTATCTATTGTCGAAATACAATTTAAAAGAGTTGTTTTTCCACTACCCGAAGGTCCCATAATGCCAACAAATTCTCCTTTATCTATTGTAAAACTTATATTATCTATGGCCTTTGTTATATTTGATTTTCCACCATAATATTTTTCTATATTATTAACTGTTAATATATTTTCCACTATAATTTCCTCCAAATTCTTTTTACACCCTTATTATAATATCTGTAATACTAATCTCATATTTTATTATCTTTCATTTAGCTTACATTTTTGTAATGTACTTTAGTTAGATAAAAAGATACTTTAATTAAAATAAAAAGGACTACATGAAATATCCACATAATCCTTTAATCTTATTCACTTATATGCATTATTCCTTGATCAACTATAGACTTTATATGACCATCATCTAAAGAATAGTAAACTACCTTTCCCTCTCTTCTAAATTTAACTATATGACTTTTTTTCAATAATCTTAATTGATGAGAAACTGCTGATTGCGTCATGTTTAAAAGTGCTGATATATCACACACACAAAGCTCTTCTTCAAAAAGCGCAGATAATATTTTTAATCTAGTCGGGTCTCCAAATACCTTAAAAAAGTCTGCTAATATATTTAATTTCTCATCTTGTGGCATTATATTTCTAACTTTTTCTACTGCATCTTTATGTATAACGTTACAGTTACAAGTTTCCATTTTTTTACTCATATAATCATTCCCTTTCCAACTTATATTTATAATTTTATCTTGTTGAGTTATTTTATACAATAATAAATATAGTAACATATCAAGTACAAACAATTTAACATATTTTTGATAATTTTATTCACTTTTTTTAATATTTATAGCCATTTTAAATATATTTTTGAATATTTATTCATATTTTTATAATATTTATTCTGATTTTATTTTTTACGCACCTTTATTATTTTTTTTAATTAATCATACGTTATTTGTGATTCAGTATTGTATTTTTACATTTTCTTGTTTTTTTTACAAATTTATTAGTTAAATTATTAAATTTTATTCGTTTTTTTTAGTTTTTTATAAATATTTTAAAATAAATACGAAAATTACTATTGAAATTATCCTGTAATTATCGTAAAATATTTTTATGAATTAACCTCGTGAATATAAACTAATTTAAAGGAAGGACTATCGAATGAAATTTTATAAAAATTTTACTAATTTCCAAAAAGGATTTTTCCTGTTTTTTATTATAGCTAGTTTAATAGTTTTTTTCATACCTGTATTTTTACCTAATGGAAGTATTTCGGAGGTTTTAACTCCATTAGGAATAATAGGTATTATTTGTACAATTTCCGGTGTACTTGTTTCTATTTATACTGCTAAAGCTAGTATCTCCGGATACTTATGGTGGTGGATAAATACAATTACTTTCGCTACAATTGGTATAGCTGGTGGGCTTTACGGGCAATTTATAGAAAATCTATTTATTCTATTACCTCTTCAAATCTATGGTTTTATAGCATGGAAAATGAATATGAAAAAAAATAATGCTGACAAAATTGAAGTTAAACAATTTACATTTAAACAATGGATATTAGCGCTAGTTCTTCTAGCTGTATTCTGGGTTGCATATGGATACTTCTTGTTAGAGCTACCATTCTTGTTCAAAACATTATTTGGTATAACTATATCAGCTGACCCACAAATAGTTCTTGACTCATTTACAGCTGTAACAACAATCGCTGCTGTTTATTTAACAGGAAAGAGATTTGTACAACAATGGAATATTTGGATTGCGTGTAATGGTGTTGCAATTGTAATGTTTTTAATTCAAGCTATTGGAGCTGGTGCATCTAATCCTTCAATGCTTGTTGCATACTTATCAGATACATTATCCTACGTTCAATACTTAATTGGTACAATTTACGGATATATTATGTGGAAGAATATGTATAAAAAACAAAGAGAAAGTAAAATTTTTAATAAAGATAGTAATGCCTCTCCAAAATGTGCTTAGCACATAAAATATAGATATTTAGACAAAAGGAAGTATGCTCTAACCTCATACTTCCTTTTTTAATTTCTGTTTTATAAATGACACTTTTTAATTTTAAGTATATGGTATTATACGTATTTCTATATTTTCTGCTTCTTTTAAAATTTTATTTATTGTTGAACCTCTAAAAAATGTTTGCAACTTGGTTCTTTTGCTATGACCTAGCACAAGCTGAGTTATGCCTTTTTCTTGAGCAAAATCTACAACTACTTTAGAAATAGAATCTCCACTTCTCTCAACTACTTGAGCTCCTAGATGAATAGCTAATGCCTTATTTCTCTCTAATGTTTTCAAATCCTCTGGAGTATCCTTTCTAGCTAAAGGGTGAGTACAATCAACTATCAAAACATAACACTTACATTTATATCTTCTAGCTGTCCTTACTGCATGCCTTATAAGTTTAGAGCTCTTAGGATTAGAACTTATGCAAACTAAAACTTTTTCATTTATCTTTATTTCATCTCTTATTTCAAAATGTTTTTTATGATTCTTTAAATCATAGTCAACCTCGTTTGCAGCTTCTCTTAAAGCCATTTCTCTCAAAGCTGTTAAATTTCCTCTTTTAAAAAAATTATCTAATGATCTTGATATATTCTCACTTTTATATACTCTTCCCTCTTTTAATCTATTTATAAGACTTTCTGGAGGCAAATCTATTATCATTAAATCATTTGCTCTTTGAATAATTTTATCAGGTATAGTTTCTCTTACAACCACATCTGTTATTTTTTCGACTATATCATTCAAACTTTCTATATGCTGAATATTAACAGTTGTTAAAACACTTATTCCATGTTCTAAAAGCTCTAGAACATCTTCATATCTCTTTTTATTTTTAGAACCTGGTATATTAGTATGAGCAAGCTCATCAACTATTACAAATTGAGGATTTCTCTCTATAATAGCTTCTAAATCCATTTCCTCAAGCTCTATACCTTTGTACATGGTTTTTTTTCTTGAAATAACAGGTAAATCTTTTATTTGCTCTTTAGTTTCTGCTCTGCCATGGTCTTCTATATAGCCAATTACTATATCTTCTCCACGCTGAAGCCTTCTATTACCTTCATTTAGCATACTATAAGTCTTACCAACCCCTGGTGCGTAACCTAAAAATATTTTTAAAAACGCACTATTTTCTCTATCATATCTACTTTTGTTTATTTCTTTTAATTTATCTTCTTCCATATCTAAATCTTTATCTTTCACCTTGTTCATCCCTTTCTAAATATCTGCAATTAAGTTTAAAATCAATTTCTAATTAATCTTTAAATTACTGTATGTACTTTTCTTAATACGTTAATTTTAGCATAGTATTTATACATTACTAAATATAAAAAAAGAGAATTAAAATGCAATAATACATTATAATTCTCTTTTAAATTAAAATTAAATCATTTTAAGAGCTTCAGCAATTTTTATATTAAGTTGTAGTACATTTATTAATGTTTCCCCACTTGGAGATACTGATTCTTTACTTTCATTTATGTACTTAATTAAATCTACTCTTGAGATTCCTGTTGCTTTTGACACTCTAGCTATTTGAACTTCTGCACCTTGAAGTGTAATATCTGGATCTAATCCTGATGCTGATTCAGTAAATAAGCTTGCTGGTAAATTGTGTCTTGCAACTGTTGGATTTTCTGTTAAGAATTTATTTATTCTAGATTCTACACTTGATGTTAACTTAGATGAATTTGCAGAATCTGCTGTACTTCCTGTTTCAAATGTAGTACTTTCTGTTGTTGTCGTATTATAGTTTATAGTAGATGGTCTGCCATGGAAGAACATATCGCTTGTAAACTCTTGACCTATAAGCTTTGAACCAACCACTTTATCATTTACATATATTAAGCTACCGTTAGCTTGACTATTCATAAACACCTGACCTACTCCTGTTAACACTAAAGGATATATAAGGCCACATACTATTATAAATACAATGGATAGCTTTATACTTGTCTTTAAATGTTTCATATAACTCTCTCCTTACATTATACCTAGCATTCTACAAAGTGGTGTTATTATAATGTTAATTATCTTAATTCCTATAAATGGTGTTATTACTCCACCTACTCCAAATATAAGAACATTTCTAAGAAGTAACATTTCTGATTTCATTGGTCTATATTTAACACCTTTCATTGCTATTGGTATTAATATTGGTATTATAATAGCATTGAATATTAAAGCTGATAAAATTGCAGTTGTTGGTGAAGATAAGCCCATAATATTTAACACTTTCATTTGTGGTATTGCAATAATAAATATCGCAGGAATTACCGCAAAATACTTAGCTATATCATTTGCTATACTAAATGTAGTTAAAGCACCTCTAGTTATTAAAAGCTGTTTACCTATTTCAACAACTTCTAATATCTTAGTTGGGTCAGAATCTAAATCAACCATATTCGCAGCTTCTTTTGCTGAAGTTGTACCTGAATTCATAGCTATACCAACATCTGCTTGCGCTAATGCTGGAGCATCATTAGTACCATCACCTGTCATAGCAACTATTTTACCAAGAGCTTGTTCTCTTTTAATAACAGCTATTTTATCTTCTGGCTTACATTCAGCTACAAAGTCATCGACACCAGCTTCTCTAGCTATAGTTTCAGCAGTTAATGGGTTATCTCCAGTACACATTACTGTTTTTATTCCCATTTCTCTAAGTCTTTCAAATCTTTCTACAAGACCTGGTTTTACAGTATCTTTTAAATAAATTACACCATATATTTTATTTTCAACACATACAGTTAATGGAGTTCCTCCAAGTTTTGATACATGTTCTACTTTTTCATCTATATCTTTTGGAATGTCTCCACCTAAAGATTTAGCAAATTCTTTAACAGCACTACTTGCACCTTTTCTTACCCTAGTACCATCTTTTAAATCCATACCACTCATTTTAGTTTGAGCTTGGAATTCTATAAATTCAGCACCTGGATAATTATCTAAACTATCTGTTATGTTCATCTTAGCCGCTAATTCAACAACTGATTTACCTTCTGGAGTTGTATCTAAAAGTGAAGTTAAAAGAGCTGCTTTTATTAAATCATCTTTGTTAACCCCTTCAACTGGTATGAAATCAGCTGCTAATCTATTACCAAAAGTTATTGTTCCTGTTTTATCTAATATCATAGTATCAACATCACCACAAGCTTCAACTGCTTTACCTGACATTGCTATAATATTAAACTTTGTAACTCTATCCATACCAGCTATACCAATTGCTGATAAAAGACCACCAATTGTTGTTGGTATAAGACACACAAGAAGCGCTACCAAAGTTGCTATGGATATATTAACTCTTAAATAATTACTCATAGGATATAAAGTAACTACAACAACTAAGAATATTATTGTTAATGATAAAAGTAATGTTCCTAAAGCTATTTCATTTGGTGTTTTCTTTCTTTCAGCACCCTCAACTAGCTTAATCATTTTATCTAAGAATGATTCACCAGGAGTAACTGTTATTTCAACCTTTATCCAGTCTGATACAACTTTTGTTCCTCCAGTTACTGATGCAAAATCTCCACCACACTCTTTAACAACTGGAGCTGATTCACCAGTTATAGCTGATTCATCAACTGATGCGATTCCCTCTATAACTTCTCCATCATTTGGAATTAAATCTCCAGCTTCTATTAAAATTATGTCACCTTTTTTTAAATCATTAGCACTAATTATTGTTACATTTCCGTTGTCATCTAACAATTTAGCCTCTGTATTTTGTCTAGTTTGCTTAAGAGTACTAGCTTGAGCTTTACCTCTTCCCTCTGCAATTGATTCTGCAAAGTTAGCAAAAAGTATGGTGATAAACAATATTATCCCAATTATAAAATCATATATTCTATTATTTCCTGTTCCCCCAAATAAATTTGGGAAAGCCGATAATATAAAAACAAGTATACATCCTAATTCAACTAAAAACATAATAGGATTTTTACACATATGCTTAGGATTCAATTTTTTAAATGAATCCTTAAGCGCATTATTTAGGATGTCTTTACTTACAAATTTACCTTTTTCGCTTTTTTCGCTCATAAATCTTTATTCACTCCTTATCCTAAAATTTAAGAAACTCAGTTATTGGTCCAAGACCTAATGCAGGAAGGAATGTTAAAGCACCTATAACTAAAATAATGCAGAATAACATAACTCCAAATATAGCATTGTCAGTTTTGAATGTTCCTACAGTATTTGGAACTTTTCGCTTATTAGCTAATGATAAACCAGCAGCTAATAAAAGTAAAATAGGAGCATATCTTGCTATAAGCATAATTACTGCAGTAAGTATATTCCAGTATCCTGTGCTGTTTGCAAATCCACCTAAAAGTGAACCATTGTTAGCACTTGCACTTGTAAACTCATATAAAACTTGACTCATGCCATGGAAGCTAAGACTAATTCCACTATGTAAGCCTATACCACTTATCAATGTAAATGCTGTTGAGAATAAAATTAGTATAGGATGTATTAAAATAGCTATTGCTATTAATTTTATTTCTCTTGCTTCAACCTTTTTACCTAAAAACTCTGGCGTTCTTCCAACCATAAGTCCACAGATAAATACAGTTAATAAAACATACATTATTACATTCATGAATCCTGTACCGATACCGCCAAATACAGTATTAAGCGACATGTTCCAAAGAGCCATGAAAATTACTATAGGATTTGCAGCATTTAATGCTGAATTTGTAGCACCTGTTGTAAATGCTGTACTTATTGTCGTAAATAATGATGTTCCAAAGTTACCAAATCTTAAATCTTCTCCTGTAGAACCACTAAGTTGTTTAGATAAACCTAAATTTTGAAGTAATGTATTTCCTAAAGAATTTCCATAATACATAACAAAGAATGAAATTAAAACTAATACTAATAAAGCAATTATTATTACAATTGATTGTTTTTTGTTTTTGATTGTCATACCAAAACTAACTATAAAAGCACCAGGTATTACAGTCATCGCTAACATTTCTATAAAATTTGAAATAAGGTTTGGATCTGCAAATGGAGTTGCTGAGTTTGCTGCGAAGAAACCACCACCATTTGTACCTAAAAACTTAATTGCTTCTAAAGCAGCTATAGGACCCATTGCTATGTTTTGGAATGTTCCTTCGATAGTTTTTATTGTTATCATACCTTGAAGTGTTTGAGGAACTCCTGTAGCTATTAATATTATTGCTAATATAAATGCACCTGGTATTAATACCCTAGTTAAAGCTCTTGTAAAATCCATATAGAAATTACCAAGGCTTTTAGATTTTCCTGCAACAGTTCTTATAAATGCAGCTCCTATCGCACAACCTGTAGCTGCTGCCGCAAACATAAGAAATATTATAACTAACATTTGACTCAAATTAGAAATGGCACTTACTCCAGAATAATGTTGAAGGTCTGTATTTGTTATAAAAGATACAGCTGTATTAAATGATAAGCTTGTACTCATACCTTTTACGTGTTCTGAATTTAATAAAGGAATTAAACCTTGAATTTTTAAGATTATAAATCCTATTAAAAACATAATAAAGTTACTCATAAGCAATGCAATAGCATACTGCTTAAACGTCATATCTTCTTTCGATATACCACATATTTTATAAATGCAGTTATCTATTTTACTAAAAAATTTGTCACCTTTATACTGCTTAAAATTAATAATATTAGATAAATATTTACCTATGATAGCTATAAGCACTACAAATATGACTAAAAATAAAATTAGATTTAGCATATTCATGTTTTGTTACCTCCAATAGATTAAAATTTGTCTGGATTTAATAATGCATAAAATAGATATACAAATAAACATAAAACTACAATTCCTAAGACAAATATCATCGCTTGTTCCTCCAAATTCTGCTTTAATATTTTTTAGATTAGCTTAAATAAAAATTTTAATTCTATTAAGTTTTTTTGTCAATTAGTATTTTTTTAATTTTGCAGTTTAAATTTCCCTTTTAAGTATTTTAAATCAAGTCATAAAATTAGCTAATATATTTTTTTGAATATATGTAAGTTTTACCCTTAGGTATAGAAAAAGAATATTTTAAACTACAACTTATATATTATACATATTGTCTTTTCTTTGGCAAAACTAAAAAAACACTATCTAAAGTTAAATAAAATCAAATAATCTAATTTTAAGAAAATAACTCCATAATAAATCAAAAAACTATATTTTGCTGTCTAAACCTTTAATTTTTATAATATTATTTTAAAAAAACTATAAAAATTTCACTTTTTATAAAAATTTTTTTAAAAAAAAGGCAATATTTTTACTCTTTTTTACAAATATATTTTTATTAATTTGAATTTAATTTTCCTATAATAATTCAATTATTTTTTTATCATTAAATGTTATATTGATAACTTCTTAATTCATTAAAAATATTAATAGTTTATTTTAACTAAAACTAAATTTTATATTTATTTTCCTACTTATTATATACATATTAATAAGCAATTATTTAAATTTTTAAAATACATATTTAAATAATTCTTTTTTTCTATAAAAAATTTTTTCTACATTAATAATATGTTTTATAATATATTATTTTTTTACTTAATATATTAATTGATACATAATTCTAAACATTATATAAAATAAAAAATAATAAGGTATAAACAATAATGTTTATACCTTATTTTTTTAGTTATAAATTATTCATTTATAAATTTCATTTTACCTATTCCACAAATTAATGCCGCTACCACTATTGATATAAGGGCTAATGGGAATATTAAATGCATATCGCTAGACATTAAAGAACCAGCAACAAGGTTACCTATGATTTGAGGTATACATAAGAATACGTTGTTGATTCCCATATATTCTCCTAATCTTTCCTTAGGTGCAACCGCAGGGATTAACGCATAGAATACAACTTGGAATACTGCAAAGCCTAAACCAAAGATGATTGTGAATCCCCATAACATTCCTAAGTTCATAACGAACATACCTACTAAGAAACCTATAAAATAAATTACACATACAATAAATAATATTACTTGTTTATTATATCTATCACATAACATTCCGATAAATACTGAAAGTATAAGTCCAACTACTGTAAATCCAACTAATGCTAAGCTGATATCATTACTTGTGAAACCATTTGCTTTTTCAAAGTATGGTAACCAGTATGGCATTATTAAACCATAAGCTAAGTATAAGAAGAATGCTGTCATAAATACTTTCATTGCTGAAACATTCTTTAAAAAGTCAAAGCTAATTTTAGATGAAGCTTTAGTCATATGACTTCTATCTTCTTTTACACCAAATACAGTGATAAGGTTAGATATTATAACAACTACACCTGCAACTATAAGTGGTAAAGCAGGATTTATAGCAAATAAAGAAACTCCAACACCAAATACTATAATTCCTCCAACTGAGTAGAATAATTTTCCCCAACCATTAACTAAACCAATTTGATCTTTGTGAACAGCCTCTGGCATCCAAGCATAGTATGAACCTTGATAGAAGTTCATTGAGAAATAGAATAAAAATGCAAATATAAACATTTCTAAATAAGCTGAAGAAAACCCTAAGCAGAATAAGAATATAGCACCTGCTAATGATCCAAATAATACAAATGGTTTTCTTTTTCCTAATTTATCACTTAACATACCTGATATGTACGGAGCAAATATTCCTGTTACAGAAGCCATAGCAACTAGTATAGCTAATTGAACAGCTGATTTAGTTGCTGTTTCAACTAATAACGGAACTACTGTACTGTTCATATTCCATGCAAGACCTAATCCAATACTAGGTAATGCCATTAAAATAGGAACTAATTTACTATTATTTCTTTTCATTTCCATATGTATAGTTACCTCTTTCTATTTTTTTACATAAAATAATACTTTAAATATAAATTTTGATTTTTCTTCTATATTATTAATATCTTTTACCAAATCATATAAAATATTAATAATATTATTTCATTAAGGAAGAAATAATTTTAAATTTACTTAAATCTTTACTATTTTTACAGATAGCGTTGTCAACGCTATGAAAACCTTATTAGTTTTAATATGTTTAATTATTCCCTCCTTTATTAATTAAAAGTTTTTACGCATTATAAATTTGATAGCACTTTATTATATAGCAATTACTATGCCAACATTATAAAATAGCTTATCTACTGTATTCTACACCTTTAGACATTTTTTTATTATTGATGTGTTTAAATTTTTTAAAACATTTTCATAATCACTGTTTCATTTTTACATTATACTGTTTATTTTTTATTCTTTTTAGATATAATTAAATAACTTTTACATCAATAGTGTTTTAATATTTAATAATAGTGTTTTATTTTTTTAATTTTAAAACCTTTTCTTTATTATTTTAAACACAAAATGATATTCTGTTTTATTATAAAATTATTTTTTTATATTTTATAATAAAAAAAACCATGCAATTTAAAATTAATAATTATATTTATTGCACGGTATTGTTCTTATATTAACTTTATTTCGCTGTTGACAATCTACTTTTTATAAACCCATATGCAGGAGCTATTAATGAAAATCCTATTATTACGAATACAACTATTGAAAAGTTATTTTCAACTGCAGGTATATTACCAAAAAAATATCCTACAAGAGTTACTAGTCCTACCCATAATATTCCACCACATATATCAAACTTTACAAATTTCTTATATTCCATAGCTCCAACACCAGCAACAAAAGGCGCAAACGTACGAACTATAGGAATAAACCTAGCTATTATAATTGTTTTACCACCATATTTATCATAATAAGCATTTGTTCTATCAATATATTCTTTCTTTATAATTTTAGAATTTTTATTTTTTAATATTTTTTTCGATAAAAATTTTCCTATATTATAATTCACATTATCTCCTGCAATAGCTGCAAACATTAGAAGCCCTAATAAAGCATATATATTTAACATTCCTGATGCTGCTAACGCTCCCGCTGCAAAAAGCACCGAATCTCCTGGTAAAATAGGTGTAACTACAAAACCAGTTTCCATAAATATTATTAAAAATAATATACCATAAACCAATATTCCATATGTATTTATAATTGTTCCTAAATAAAGGTTAAGGTGCAGTATTACATTTATAAACTCATGTATAAGCGCCATTTTTTCTCTAACCCCCAGTATTTATTATTAAATTTAAAAATTATTAACTTAACTTCAACTTATTATAACATTAATTTTCATAAATCGTATTAATATTTGATTAAAGATTATAAATCTTTTATTTGCTCTCTATAAAATTTTCTATATATTTTATAGTTTTTTCAGATGATACTATGTTAAAATGATTGGTGTATTTTATTATCTTTAATATAGAATTTTTTATATTCTTATTAATTTTAATAAGATGCTTTCTATAAATAACATCATTTTCAGCACCTAAAATAAGAGTTTTTACATTCATTTTATTTAAATCTTTCATGGATACTCCTATATCTCTTAACATAAGATTCATCCTCCAAACTTGAAATCTTGTTTTACTTTTAGAATTAAATTTAAAAATTTGGATTATCTTTAATGCCATAGCATAAAACTGTATACTATACCTAAACCACTTCTTCATTCCATTTACTTTATTATTTGGAGATATAATTATTAATTTATCTATAATTTCTGGTTTTTTATCAGCCATAACTAAAGCTATGTTACCGCCGTCACTATATCCTATAATAATTACTTTTTTTAAGCCTTTTGCATCACAAAAATTTATCATATCTGACGCTAATAATCTTATAGAATATGGAACATATCCCTTATCACTTTTTCCATGTCCTCTACTATCAACAGCTATAACCCTATATTTTCTTTCAAAATATTTATACATTTTATCAAAAATAAAACTATTAGAACTATTACCATGTAAAAATAATATAGGAATATCGCTATTACCAGTTTCATAATAAACCAAATTTGCACTATTTATACGTAGACACTCTTCCTTTACTGATATCATTTTATCCACACTTTCTGCAACTATCTTATTTATTATAGTATATAAATATGTCAATTTTATAAAAAATATTGTATTTATTATATTATTTTATCTTATACATATAGTTTTTTCTATAAAAACAATCCTAATTTTGTAATAAAAACTAATAAGACCAAAAATATTTATAAAATATTCTTGGTCTTATCTCATTAATCTATGTTAAAAATTTAAAGTATCTAAACTAATAAATATTAAAAACTTCTTTTATTTTTTAATATTTATCTGATTTCTTTATAAATATTTATTTCAGTTTTTGATTTTTGAAGTTCCCCCATCTTAGGAAGTATTTCTTTAAAATGCTTAGAATTAAAATGTTTTTGCAAATCTTCTTCGCTTCTCCAAAATTCTATAAACGTTAATATATTAGAATTCTTTGAATCTTCATATAAATTATAAGAAATATTACCTTCTTCTTTTCTAGTTTCCTTTATAATTTCATCTGCATACTTTTTAAATTCTTCTATCTTTTCTTCTTTCACTATTGCTTTAGCAACTACAGTTAACATTCTCTCATCTCCTTAATGTCTATTTATTTATATTTTAATCTAATTTATACTCAAAATAAAGTTATACAAAATAAAACTATATTTAAATTTATCTTAACTAAAACAATTTAAATATAGTTTACTATTTAAGCTCACATAACTTTTACATTTATATTTGATTTCCACTTTCCAAAGCTTTATCTAATGCACTTTCAAAAGTTCTTTTTTCACATTCAGTAAAATCTATCATTATTTTATCTAAAAATTCTTTTTGTATTTGTTGTAAAATTCTTTTTATTTTAACAGCATCGGGCAACAGACTTATATAAACACTTCTTCTATCAGCTTCACAAACACATTTTTTTATAAGCCCTATATTTTCATATTTTACAATCATCTCAGATAAAGAAGATTTAGATATTCCCCAAGATTTAGCTAGAGCATTGAACAACATCTTATCTCCATTTTCAGGTAATATATAAAAAAGTGGTATATGATTTTTAAGTATAGGTAAATTTTCTTCTTTTATTCTTTTTTCCATATATCTATGTGAAATTAATTCTATTTCTTCTATTTTACCTATTATACATAAATCTCTCATATAAATAATTCTCCAATCAGATTTTCTTCTTAACAGATGATAACACTCTAACTCTTAATATGTCAATATTTAATCCGAATCATTTCCATATAATCTATAAAAAATTTACATATTATTAAATTTTAAAAATACAATTTACTTTAAGTTAAATTTTACTCTAGCCTTATTAACTATTGGTGCTAAAATAAGGGCAATTATTATTCCAAATATTATTTCTGATGAATCCCCAGGCACATGAGCAACTGCATAAAGAACACTTGGTAAAAATCCATGAACTGCTCCCATTATTATTCCTCCCATTATTGCATTTGCTATAAAATATCCTCCTAAAGATACAAAACCTGCGACAATAAAAGAAATCAAATAAGCCTTATAATTTTTTACTTTAAATCTCTCAAATAAATATCCAGCAACAAATCCCATAGCCCCTTGTATTACAAAAGAAAATGGTGCCCAAATTAAATATCCACTTGTAGCATCTATTAGTCCCATACCTATCGCAGCAGACAAAGCTCCTCGTTTTTTCCCTAAAAGAACTGCTCCAAGTAAAATCATACAATCACCCGGTTGCATAAATCCATTTAATGTTGGTATTTTAATCACACTTCCTGCAACGAAGGTAAGTGCTATCATAAGTGCTGTTAAAATCATTATTAAAACTTTATTATTCCTAGCTCTTTGTTCCATAAAAATTTTCCTTCCATTATATATATTAATTATAGACATGTTTTAATTTTATATTTTATAATTTTAAAATATATATCATAATTACAAAATCCCTCGTAAAACACATACTTTTCTAATATATATCCTTAATAACTTTATTGCAAATATACCGATAGTATTTAAAAAAACTTTAGTAATTATATTAAATTTATTAAATTTGTGATTTAAGTAATAATATACTTATATCAATATGCTTTATAATTAAACTTAAAATAAAATTTTTAATAATTAAACTTTATTTTATTATTTTAAAAATAGTGATATTTTATATATATAATATTTTTTAAAATAGGAGGATAAAAAATGATTGAAGTTAAAAATGTAACCAAAATATATAAAATGGGAAAAGAAACAGTAGTAGCTTTAAATAATGTATCCTTAAACATAGATAAGGGAGAATTCGTTGCTATTGTTGGCCCTTCTGGCTCTGGTAAATCTACAATAATGCATATAATAGGTGGATTGGATTCACCAACTGAAGGTCATGTATATTTTGATAATAAAGATATATCAAAGTATAAGGATAAAGAAAAGGCTAAATTTAGAAATTCTGAAATTGGTTTTGTATTTCAAGCATTTAATTTGGAAAACACACAAACTGCATTAGAAAATGTTATGATGCCCCTAATATTTTCGGGTTCATCTAAGAAAAATAGAAAATCTAAAGCTGGAAAGGCTCTAGAACTTGTAGAGCTTGGGCATTTAAAAAACCATAAGCCTAACGAAATGTCAGGTGGACAAAGACAAAGAGTTTCAATCGCTAGAGCCCTTGTAAATGATCCTAAAATAATTTTTGCAGATGAACCTACTGGAAATTTAGATTCTAAAACTGGTGAAAATATAATGAATCTTTTTAAAGATTTAAACAATCAAGGTTATACCATTATAATGGTAACGCACAACATGGAAGAGGCTGAAAAAGCTAAAAGAGTTGTAAGAATCAAAGATGGCAATATAATTTCTGATTCTCTTAACGTTTAAAATTTAATATAAAAGTAAAGGAAGAATAATAATGAAATTTAGTGATAATGTATCTTTTGCAGTTAGAGACCTAAATAGACGAAAAAAAAGAACTCTCCTAACATCAATTGGTATAATTGTTGGAACTATTTTAATTCTTTTAATGGTTTCATTAGGTATTATGTTAAAAGGCTTCTTAATTCAAACAATTGATAGTGGTTCAAGTTCTAAAGTAATTACTGTTGAGCCGTTTAAAGCAAACTCTAATTTAAAAGATATAAAAAATTATACTACTTGGATTAAAACAAATTTTAATAAGATAGATAATTCTACTCTATCTAAAATAAGTAAGATTTCTGGAGTGAATCAAATTCAAGCATACATAAGCGGTGACTTAGCTAAAATAGAGCTAAATGGTAATACATATAACTCAACGTTTCCTATCGTAGGTTATGATTTAAATTACAGCATTTTTCTTAATAGCCAAATAGAATCTGCAAAAACAGCTGCTAAAAAATTAAATTTTAAACCTATAATTGCAGGTAATACTCTAACTGAAGCTAATAAAAATGATATTTTAGTTGGTGAATCACTTTTAAAGAATTTAGATATAACAAATCCTAATGACATTGTAGGTAAACAATTAACTTTTGTTGTTGATAATATAAACGGAACACCTATAACTCCTGTTTATAAGACATTTACAGTTGCTGGAGTTATAAGCAAGGACTTATCAGATGGAAATAAAATTATTATGGATTCTGAAAATGCAGCTAGTTTGATTGGAGTTTTACAATACACCAATAACTTTATGGATACATACGGTTATAACGCAGTTAAAATAGAAACAAACTCTATTGGTGATGTTTCTGCTGTTCAAAATGATTTAAATAATTTAAATTACAAAACTAGTTCTAATGAATCTACAACAAAAGATATAAATAAAAATTTCAATAATATAACCCTTATGCTTTCTATTTTAGGAGTTATAGTTTTAATAGTTGCCGCTATTGGAATTATAAACACTATGATAATGGCTGTTCACGAAAGAACAAAAAGCATTGGAGTTATGAAATCTCTTGGAGCTAGTAGCTTTGATATTTTATCTATGTTTTTATTTCAATCCACTATTATTGGATTTATTGGAAGTATTATTGGCTCATTAATAAGTTTTGGTCTTTTTAAACTTATAAGCTATTCAGTTGAACAAATATTATTAAAACAAGGATTTTCGTTAAGTCTCTTAAGTAATATTCCTTGGTGGCTTATTGTAGCTACTATTGCTTTTTCAGTTATAATATCCTTACTTGCAGGAATTTATCCCGCTGTAAGAGCATCAAAACTTGATCCAATTGAAGCATTAAGGCATTAAGGAGGTATATTTATATGAAAATTTTAGATGGTATAATTATATCTTTGAGAGATATAAAAAGAAGAAAATTAAGAAGTATCTTAACTATTATTGCAATCTCAGTTGGAAGTATGCTTTTAGTTGCTATGCAAGGAATGGGAATATCTATAAGCTCAAATGCTACCAAATTTATTAGTAGCTTTGGTAGTTTAGAAAATGTTATAGTTTTACCTCAAAAATATGAATCTGATTATAACTTTGCATCTAGTTTTAATATAGATTCCTCTAGCACTATGCTTCCTTATGTTGCTAACAAGCAAGAAAGCTCTAAAGCTGTTAATCTAACAAAAGTAATAACTGATTCAACAGCTAAAAGTATTTCTGAAATAAAAAATGTTAATAGTGTAAGTGCATATAACTCAGCTACTGCAAATAAAGTTGAAATAAACGGAATAAATACATCGCAATCAGATGTAACAGTACAAGGATATAGTCCAAATTATAATTATAATGATTCTAAAATCTTATATGGCAACAAGCTAACTGGAAAAGCTAATGAATTTTTAGTTGATGAATCATTCTTAAAAGAATTAGGTGTAACTGATTATTCTAGTGTTGTAGGGAAAACAATAACTTTAACAGTAAACTCTAAAATTTCCTCTACACCTTTAATAATTACAGGTTCAATACAAGGTGTGTTTAAACAAGGAACTTTTGATTTAGGAAATATAATAACATATAATACGATAACAAATAAAATTATAGATTATACTTATGGACTTAACCCAAATACTAACCCAGAATCAACTTACTCAATGATTAGTTTATATGCAAATAATCAATCTGATGTAAATGCTATAACAAATACAATAAATAATAATTTAGGTTATGAAACATTTAATTTAGGTCAAATAGTTGGTCTTGCTAGTATATTTATAAGTTTTGTTAATGGACTATTAGATTTAGCAGCGCTAATTGTTGTTGTAGTCGCTGGAATTGGTCTTGTAAACACTATGAATATGACTGTTCAAGAAAAGAAGAAATGGATTGGTATCATGGGTTCTCTTGGAGCTTCTAAGTCAAATATAAGATTTATATTTTTATCCCAATCTATAATTTTAGGAACACTTGGAGCTATCTTAGGATCTATAATAGGAACAATTGGTCTTATTCTAGTAAATCAATATTTAATTATATCAGGAAAAGACTTCACCATATTAATAACTCCAACTATTATAATTTCTTCAATAGTTATAACTATTATAGTTTCAATAATTGCTGGAATTATCCCAGCTTCAAAAGCAGCTAAACTAGATATTGTTGAAGTTATAAATGAAGAATAGTAAATTTAATTCTACTTTAAACTAATTAAATTCTATTTTTGCGATAATTAAAATAATTGTTCTAAATCATAAAAAAGAGAGATAATTAAGTATCTCTCCTTTTTATATTAAAATATTATCCAGCTATTATTTCATCTATACAAGGTCTACCAATATAAAGACCACCATGATAACAATAAACTTTTTCAATATCTAACTCTTTTAATTTTTTCAATGATTCTCTAGCTTCTTTAGGATCATTATTATACATATCTGAAACAATATCTAATTTTTGAGCATTATTCATTAGTGTATCACCTGTTATTAACGCTTTATCCTTAGCTATGTATAAACAAATATGACCTGGGGTATGACCTGGGGTTCCTACAACTTCAATTTTAGCTCCCGCTAAGTTTAAAACATCACCTGAATTTATAATTTTATCAACATCTACATAAGACCTTGGAAATCCTACCTTTAACATTTCATAAAAACTTTTTTGCATTTCATTTAAACTATTTTTAACTTTTTCTAAATTATCTAATTTTATAGGAGTTGTTTTTCCTGAAATATATTTAGCCTCTATTTCTGTTGCTAAAATTTCAACTTTATCTCCTAATAATTCTTTAAATTCTCTAGCTGAACCAACATGATCTATATCGTGATGAGTTATTATTATTGTCTTTAATTTATTTATATCTATATATTTTTCAATAGATTTTTTTAACCCTTCAAATCTTCCTGGATAATCAGTATCAACCAAAACAGCCTCCTCTTCATTATATATTAAAACTGGATTTACAACCCTTGCTTCTTTAATTCCTAAAGTATCTTCATTTAAAACTTCAATTTTATAATTATTCATATAAATTTCTCCTTTGTATTTCTCTATTGTATTTTAATAAATAAAAATTTACTCATTAAATCTATAACCTGTTCCCCAAATAGTTTCTATATATTCAGGATTTGATGTGTCTTGTTCTAATTTTTTTCTAAGCTTTTGAATATGAACTGCAACAGTTGCAGTATCTCCTATATATTCTTCACCCCAAATTCTATTAAATATTTTGTCTTTTGTAAAGACTATATTAGGATTTGTAGCCAAGAACAATAAAAGTTCATATTCTTTAGTTGTTAATATAATTTCCTTTCCTCTTATAAAAACTTTATGAGAGTCTGTTCTTATTTCTAAAGCTTTATTAGTTATTATGTTACTTGATGGCTTTTTTCCTATAAGCCTTTCATATCTTATTATATGAGATTTTATCCTAGCAACAAGTTCTGCCGGACTAAAAGGTTTAGTTAAATAATCATCTGCTCCAAACCCTAATCCCCTTATTTTATCTATATCTTCAGTTTTAGCTGAAACTATTATTATTGGAACTTCTGATTTTTCTCTCACTTCTTTCACAATATCATAACCACTTTTTCCTGGAAGCATTATATCAACTATTATAAGTTCATATTTATTACTTAATGCTTTTTTTAATCCCTCTGCACCATCATAAATAAGTTCCACATTATATCCATTTAGTTGAAGATAATCTCTTTCAAGTTCTGCAATATTTAAATCATCTTCTATTATTAATATTTTTTTCTCATCCATTTTTATTTCTCCTTACACCCATTAATTTCTTCTTCACTATATAAGGGTAAGCTTATAGTAAATACAGTTCCTTCATTTAATTTGCTTTTAACTCCAATATCTCCACCATGAGCCTCAACTATCTCTTTAGCAATGGCAAGACCTAACCCTGTACTTAATAAATCCTTAGTTCTTTCTTTATCTATTCTATAAAACCTCTCAAATACATGCTTTAAATGCTCCTCTTCAATACCAGGGCCATTATCCATTATATCAATGAATACAAAATTATCATCATTATATAACTTAACTTGTATAGATAAACCATCAGCAGTTCCATACTTTATGGCATTACCTATAATATTTCTTATAGTTCTATAAATTCTCTTTCCATCTATATTTACAAATAAATCTTCTTTTAAATTATCTATATATTTAAATCCTATATTTTCTTCCCCTAATATAAAAGTAAATTCTTCTATAACATCTATCATATACATACCTATATTAGTTTTATTAAACACAAAATCTAACTTTTGAACATCCAATTGAGAAAACAAAAATAAATCATCTATTAATCTATTCATATAAGCTATATTACTTTGAATCGTTTTTAAATAACCATCCACCTTCTCTTGTGATTCAATTTTTCCATCTACAATAAATTCTATATAACCATTTATTGACGTTATTGGTGTTTTTAAATCATGAGAAATATTTGCTATAAGACTCTTTCTATTTTCCTCATATTCTTCCTTTAACTTTTCCCCCTCTTCAAGCTTATTTGCCATATCATTAAAAGCCCTAGTTAAAATCCCAATTTCATTAAAAGAATTATTCTCAACTCTTACCGAATAATCCCCTTTTGAAATTTTTTTAACACCATCTATTAATTTTTCTATCGGTTTAACTATTTTTCTTTCTAATCTGTAATAAATATAAATATTAGCAATTTCATTTATAGCAAAAAATATTGCAAAAAATATTGTTATTGCCTGAATTCCTATGCTTACAAACATTAATCCAGTTATGATTATACTAACTATAAGTGCTACAAACTTAAAATATATCATATATTTATGAAATACATAAAATTCTTCTCTTGCCTTGTGTGATAGTCCTGAATAATATTGATTATTATGGTGATGATGCGCTTCAATAATTCTCTTCATTCTATCATCCATATCTGACGTCCATTTATTATTTTCATGAAATTTTCTATGATACTTATAACCCTTGTGATAATCCTTAATTATCTTATGATGTTCATAATGTTCTTTAATTATTTTAGTTATGTTTTTTTTAAATTTTTTCATCTTAACCTCTAGCAAAAACTATTTTTTATATCTAACAACTCCTTTAATATTATACCTCTAAATAAAAAAGGAACTTAAGTTTGTTAATAAATAAGATAAACTTAAATTCCTAGAGTCAAAATATTTGAGTTTTTACCTTGAATTTATTTTTATTACCAGTTTAAAACTAAGCTTATATCAAAGTTTTTATCACCAGTTCCTTTAGCTTCAAGTTTTTCAACCTCAAAGTTTTTGTTTACATATATGTTTAATTTAGCTTCATCATAATTTCCACAGAATATCTTTTTCATACATTTTTTGTGCATCATCATAATATCATAATGAGCCTTTTGTTCTTGTGTTAATTGAATTTGTCCACTTTCACAAGCTGCTTTAAATTCTTGCATTCTTTCTTCTTTAAATGCTTTCATATCTTTTATAGCTTCTTTAAGATCAACCTTTATTAAATGACCTTCTCCATTTGCTTCTACTTCAATATCATTTAATCTCTTTAACATAAATGCTATATGTGATAATTTACCTTTCATTCCACTATGGAATCCATGTCCATGCATTCCGTGATGTCCATGAGCCATTCTTTTCATTTCTTTTATTCTATTTAAATCTAATTCTTTTTTAACTTCAGCATTTACTTTAAAGTCTTCATAATTTATATCTGCTTTTAAATCTATATTTGCTATTCCTTTTGCTACATTTTTATTAAATTTATTGCTAATAGACATACCTTGTCCATTTTGCTCTGATACGTTAAGTTTACCTTCACCTTTAAACTCTTCTTTTTCTTTCATAGTTGATACTACTTTATATAATACTTCTAATTTATTCATAATAAATTCCTCCCAAAATATATTTATTTACATATAACTTTATTTAATATGCATAAAACTTAATTTTTAATTAATTATAAATTTCATGTATATATTTGTTTACTTTGCCTTTGCTATGCTTTAATTTTAGACTAATAAGTTAAAAATTAAATAAAGCAATTATAAAAATTTTATAAAATTTTTTTAAATACTTTTTAATTTTATATTTATTAAAAATATAATTTATATAAAATCAATATATTTACATAACTTTACTAATGGTATATTATAATTATTAGCGTTTATAAGTGAACAATTTAAAATTAGCATTTATAAAGGAGAGAATATAATGGAATTTAGTATGGGAAGAAATTTAAGTTTTATTTATAGGTCCTATCACAAATATATGAATAAAGTTTTAAAAGATTTAAATGTTTGTGCTGGTGAATTTCCAATTTTACTTGCGCTTTCAAAACGAGAAGGACTAGGACAAAATGAATTAAGTAGAGTTGTTAGAATGAATAAATCTTTAGTATCCAGACATATGCAAGCACTTTCTGCTAAAGGATTTATAAATATAGAACAAAAAAAAGAATCTAATAATAAAAATATCTTATCTTTATCTAATGACGGTAAAAAACTAATTCCCAAAATAATAACTGCAAAAAACAACTGGGAAGAAGAGGTTTTAAAAGACTTCACAACTAAAGAAAAAGAATGCTTTTTCAATATGTTAAACAAATTAGTAGATATCTCATATAATATAGTGCAAAATAATACTTAATAGTAGAAAATATTAATTTAAACACATTACATCGTATAAATTATACAAAGAAATAAAAAAGAGGATTCATTTTGAATCCTCTTTTTTTTATTTTTCCTTCTTTATAGAATAAATTATATAAATATCATCTTCATCTACCATTTTATCAACAAAAAAAGAATTTACTAACATCCATCCAACTTCTGCTGTTTCTTTAAGTCCTAATGATATATCACTTACCTTTTTCTTATTATTGTGATGATTATTTAATTGATCTCTTCCCATATCATGACAAATTAAAAATTTACCATTTTCTCTTAACAAAGTATGTACATGTGCTATAAACTTATCTGGATTTAAAAAATGTGGAAAAGCATTGTATATTATTACATAATCAAACTTTCTATCCTTTATATTATGAATATCATCACAAATAAATTCTATTCTATTATCATTATATTTTTCTTTTGCTTTTTTTATCATATTTTCAGCTATATCAACTGCTACTATTGATTTTGGATTATATTTTAGTAAAAATTGCTCCATAACCCCAGTTCCACAAGCAACATCTAAAATATCTAATCCTTCCTTCATTTCACCAACTTCAAGAATTCTTTTTATCTTTTCCTCTCTTGGAATAGCTCTTTCATCCCAAGTTTCAGCCCAAGAATTAAAAACTTCTTTAATTCTTTCATTACTCATTGTATACACCTACCTCTTTATTTATTTCATAAATAACTACTTATTTTATAAAATATAACTTAATTTTAATTACTATTATTATTATTAATAGTATAACAAATGCTTGTTTAAAATTTTTTATTATATCTATTAAAATTAAAATTTTTAACAAATATTTTATTCTATTTTATAAGTAATACTTATTAAAATCTATAATTTTAATAATCTTAATATTAAAATATTTAATGGTTCTATATTTTTAACATATTTTTAACATATTAATTTATTAAATTTTTCCATTAAAATTTTCCCAATATATTTAATTTTTTTACATTCATTTGATATTATTGATTATATTTAATATATTTAATTTTTATATTTTATTTAATTAATCTTTTACTTAATTAAAATTTATTTTTAATTAAATTAAATCTATTTTTTGGCATTAATTTGCTTAATTTTTGGATTAATAGGTAAGTTTATACATATTGAAATTAACTTTAAAAATAGATAAAATATTTAATGTAAACTTAACAATTTACAACTTTAACGCATTTATTGTTAAGTTTTTATTACTAAAGAAAAAGGAGTGATTGATTTTGAATTATCAATACAGATTCAAATTTTATGTTAGCGCAAGACATTATTCTAATATAGCTGGCACGCCAACTATCCTACACCCTCATACTTGGGAATTAACTTTATTGTTAACCTCTTCTAACAATGGACTTATTAAATTCAGCTATTTAGAAAGTAAAATAAGTCAATACTTGAAAAATTTCGAACAAAAATCCCTTAATACATTAGAAGTTTTCATTAATAAAAGTTGTACAACTGAAGATATCGCTTACACTTTTTTTGAAGATTTATCAAATGTAGTTTTAAAAGATGATATTGTTTTAGATTGCTTAGAACTTAGCGAAAACCCAACTAGAACTTTTATTGTAAAGAGGTAATTATGATTTTTTGTACTTTATTTGTAGTTTCGATGATAATTTTGATATTCTTTGTTAAAATGTTCCATGATTTAAAAATGACAGCTTTTAAATTTTATTTTGGATCTATCGGTCTATTTTTTATACTGTTATTCTTTTTTAGAACTTACTTAGAGCAAGGCTTTAAAATATTGTTATTCTATTCGTTATTATTTTTAAGTAATTTAACTCATATTTTTTATTTGAATAATTTATCTGATGTGATTGTTAACGTTAATAATTTAACATATAGTGTAAACTTTTCTCTTCAAGCATCAACATTTATTAGTATGACAGTATTTGCATCACTAATATGTTTCTTCCCTTTATTAGCCCTAAAAAAAGAATCTATTTATTTTTCCTAGGAAATATATTAATATTTTTAATATATATTTTGAAATCTTTTACTGTAATTTCATTAATAAAATTATTTTCTACCTATTCCTTAGTAATTGATTTTGATGTTATAGGAAAACTTATATTTTTCGTTTTAGTTATAATGTTGTACTATTTTATATTCACTAAGGCACAAATAAAAAATCAAAAAGTAGGTGAATTATTATGTTAAATACAGTTTATTTTTATTTAATTTTTTGGTGCATATGGCTTTTAATCCCCCTTGTAGTAGATGGAATTCCTGGTTTTTTTATTGCCTTTAATCTATTTATCACACAATTTAAGATTAAGAAGGAAAAAATATTAAAATCTTATCCTACAATCTCTATAATAATACCAGTTTATAATTCAGCAAGCACTTTAGAAGCATGTATTGAATCTGTTGTAAAACAAAAATATCCTAAAGATAAAATAGAAATATTTTTAATAGATAATGGTTCATCTGATAACTCATTTGAAGTATTTCGTAAAATACATAATATTTATTCAAGTAGTCAAATGTGGTGGTTAACTTCTAGTAGCGGTAAAGTAAATGCTCTTAATAAAGGTTTATATTTATCTAAAGGAGATTATTTAATTAATATAGATTCTGATGGAATATTGCATGAAGATGCTATTTTTAATATGATTTACGACTTTGAACAAGACCATAGTATATCTGCTATGACAGGAGCTATTCTTATAAATAAAGATACTATGACAAAGGAGAATGATAAAAAGTTCCTTAAACTTATTCAAAAATGTGAGCTATATGAGTATTTAGAAGCTTTTCTAGTTGGAAGGGCTTATGAGTCTAAAAGAAATAATATGTTTACTTTAGCTGGAGCTTTTTCAGGATTTAGAAGATCTGCAATAGTTAAAACACATCTTTATAATGCAGAAACACTTGGCGAAGATACAGCTATGACATTTGAAATAAAAACATCTTTAAATGGTAAAGTAAAATTATGTCCTACTGCTTATTTCTTTACAGATTCAATAGAAAGCATAGATAAACTTTATCTTCAAAGACAAAGATGGCAATGTGGAGAACTTGAAGTTGCCGCTTTATTTAAAAAACAAAACTTAAGTAAAAAATTAAGAAGAATGATTACTGTTACCTTGATTAAAGACCATACATTTTTATTCTCTAGAATGATTTGGTTTTTTGCAAATATATATTTAATTGCAAGTTCTTATCCACTTTACATAATATTAATATCAAATTTATTACTATATTTTATGTATTCACTTATATCTGTTTGTAACTTTATAGTTATAAAAAAATATTTAAAAAATCTAAAGGAGTATAAATCTTATTACAATAGAAACTTCTTTATATCATTCCTAATGCCTTCATATAGAATGTTTACATTCTTTATGAGAGCTTTAGGTGCAATAAATGCTATGGATGATGAATCAAATTGGAACAGAAAAAGCTTTAAAACTGAAAAAGATGAAGTATCTCAATACATAAAATCATTAATTAATAAAATAGGCAAAGTTAATTAAAACTAAAATATTAATATTAAGCTTATAAATATATAAGTTCATAATAGTATAAAATCATATGAAATTCTTCCATATGATTTTATACTATTATTTATCTGTATATATTATCACTTATACCATGTTGCAAAACTTCTTTTATATATTCTTTAGCTGCAAATAAAGAATGGTCTCTATAATTTCCACATTCTTTTGCTGTTGTTGCTGGGATAATATCTTGTTCTAAAATTTTATTAAGAGCATAGTTTAATGTATCAATTACAGTATCAACATAAACATCACCCCATGCTATCATATAAAATCCAGTTCTACATCCCATAGGAGATATATCAATAATACAGTCCATTTTTTCTCTCATAAAGGTAGCTAAAAAATGTTCTATTGTGTGAATTGCACCTGTGGGCATTTCTTTTTCGTTAGGTTGTAAAAACCTTAAATCAAATTTAGTAATTTTTACTCCATTTCTTTCATCTTCCCCCGCTTTTCTAACATATGGAGCCTTAACTTTTGTATGGTCTAACTCAAAACTTTCTACTTTAATCATAAAATTTCCCCTCCTCAAATTTATATTTTAAGTAAATACACCTTAATATTATATTTATTTTAAATTTTTGTAAATATAATTTGTTTTAAAAAAAATAAGTTATATCATCAATTTAAAAATTTAATGATATAACTTATTTCTCTACATTTAAAATTTATAACAGACAAACATACTATCTTATATATTGAACAGTATTCTCTCTTCTAGCAGGTGCATTACTCATTCTAACTTCCTTATAACCTAAAGCTATTGCATAATATGGTTTAAATCCTTGTGGTATTTGTAATTTCTTTATATATTTTTCAAAGATAACTTCATTATTAAATAATAATCCTACTAGTCCATTCCAACAAACTCCTATATCTAAACTTTCAGCAGCTATTAACATATTTTGAGTAGCAGCTGCACAATCAACTTCTGGCATTACATTTTCTTCTTTTCCTGAAACTATAATAATTGTTGGTGCGCCATAAAAAATATTAAAATCCTTATTCGTAGCTATTTTTCTAATCATTTCATTTGGAACATCTTTAGCACTTTCTTTACTAGCATCACTTAACTCTTTAATAAGTTCTCCATTTTGAACAACTGTAAAATTCCATGATTGTTGATTATGAGCACTTGGAGCATATAAACCCGCATCTATTATTTCTTTTAATTCTTCATCCTTTATTTGTTCTGATTTAAATTTTCTTGTCGTTCTTCTTTGTCTTATAACACTTAATGTTTGATTCATTTTTAACCCTCCAATATTATTCGTTCTTGTACGATTATATTAGCAAAAATATATTATTATGTCAATTAATTAAAATAATAATGCTTAACTACTACTAATAATATTATTAATTTCACTTTTTTATTATTAGTATCATTTATATTTTTAATGAATCAAATATAGACTATAAATAATTTTTATAGTAGTATATTGGTAGAATATTGTCTAAATATAGATTTATCTATATTTTACAAATAAAGTAATTTTATTTTCACAGCTTAAATTAAACAATATCACGTTTACCTTTTTAATTTAAATAATAATTTTAAACTGTTATGAAAATAATAAATTATAAGAAAGAGAGGTGACCGTTGCAAAAACTATTAATCTATAAAAAATTTAATTTTAAATATTCTTAAATCTTCTAAAATAAAAATTTATAGATTTTTATAGATTTTGATAACGCTACTTATGAATTTTTCAAAATTATTTATTGGAAAAGCCTTAAAAACAGAAGAACTTAAAGGTGAAAAATTAAATGCTTTTTGGGGTCTTCCTATCATGGCAAGTGATGCTATCTCATCAGTTGCTTATGCAGGCTCAGCTATTTTATTAATTTTAATACCTGTTCTCGGTGCCGATTCTTACAAATATATGTTTTTATCAGCCATATGTATAGTAATTTTAATGGCAACACTAATTTTTTCATACAAGCAAGTTATAGATTCTTACCCAAATGGTGGTGGCGCTTATATTGTTGCTCGTGAAAACTTAGGTGCTAAATATGGACTTATAGCAACATCTGCACTTACTATAGATTATATTTTAACAGTAGCCGTTAGTACTTCCTCTGGGACTGCTGCCATAATATCAGCTTTTCCACAACTATCTGAATTTAAGGTTCCTTTAACTTTGGCTTTAATAGCACTAATAACCATTGGAAACCTTAGAGGTATCAGAGAATCTTCTAAATCATTTGGGGTTCCTACTTATCTTTTCTGTTTAGGTATAATAATCATGATTATAGTAGGAATTATTAAAGTTTATGTTTTTGGTTATGTTCCAACACCAATATATTCAATCCCTAAACAAGTTGGTAATATATCATTAATATTATTCTTACAAGCATTTGCTTCAGGATGTACTGCACTAACAGGAATTGAAGCGGTAAGTAACGGGGTTCCAAGCTTTAGAGCACCTGCCCAAAAAAATGCTATTAAAGTATTATTTGCTCTTGGTATTTTAATACTTATAATTTTTGGAGGACTTTCTTATTTATCAACACTTTATCATGCTGTCCCTGGGAACTCACAAACCATGATATCACAAATTGCAACACAAATATTTGGAAGAGGAATAATGTATTATTTCATTCAAATTACAACAGCTTTAATACTTATTTTAGCTGCAAATACTGCATTTACAGGGCTTCCTGTATTATTTTCAATCATGGCTCAAGACGGTTATGTTCCAAGACAATTATCTAAAAGAGGAAAACGACTTAGCTTTTCAAACGGTATAGTATTATTATTTATAACTGCATCTATTTTAATTATCGTATTTGATGGAGATACAGATAGATTGCTTCCTCTTTATGCAGTAGGAGTTTTTATTTCCTTTACTTTAGCTCAAACTGGAATGCTATTTAAATGGAATAGAGAAAGACCTAAAAATTGGAAATTCAAAGCTTTAATAAATGGTATAGGTGCTATTTTATCTTTATCAACAACTATTATAATAAGTGCGACTAAATTCATTCATGGGGCTTGGATTGTATTTTTACTTATACCACTTTTTACTTATATAATGCTAAAAATCAAAAAACATTATAATACTGTTGCTAAAGAATTAAAATTTAATATTAACGATAACACTAAAGAAGAATTTAATTTCGCTAAACAAAAAGTTATAGTTCCTATAAACACCCTAAATAAGAGTTTTTTAAAGGCTTATGATTATGCAAATACAATAACTGATGATATAATACTTTTTCATATATCATCTAATGATGAACAAACAGAATGTCTTATTAACAAATGGAAGAAATACAGCGGAAAGACTAATATTTCTGTTATAAAATCTCCTTATAGAGAATTTTATAAACCATTCTTAAAATTTATACAATCAATAGAGCAGGAATCTGAACCAAATACAATAATAACCATCGTTCTTCCTGAATTTGTTACAACAAAATGGTGGAGCAAAATTTTACATAACCAAACATCATTTATATTAAGAACAATGCTTCTTAAAAAGAATAATATTGTTGTTATTTCAGTTCCTTATCTTATTGGAAATAATTAAAATACAGTATTTTATTTGTACCCTTAATAAAAAACTTGATAATTTTAATATTATATGTAATAATTATTTTTGCAAAAGTTAATAACTAAGGTAGAGGTGCAAAATTTAAGAGTACTGTTATGGAGGTAAGCTCAATGAAGTAATAGAAAAGGAAATTTTGCCGAAGTTAATAGTGGAAGCTTTAAAGCTATTAGCTGGTTTTGTATAAAATATATACACGACTGTCACATTTTTTTGTGGAGAGCTATTATTCAATGAATTATAATGGTATTTTAACAATGCCTTTGTATGCCATGAGTATTTGCTCATGGCATTTTTTATTTTGAAAAATTATCTTAGTTAAAGAATACATAAAAACTAAGGAGAAAATTATGAGTGAAAAAAATGGAGATTTAAAAAGATCTCTAAAAGCAAGACATCTTAATATGATTGCTCTAGGTGGAGCAATTGGAACTGGTATTTTCCTTGCAATGGGAGATACAATTCAACAAGTCGGCCCTGGTGGCGCTTTCTTAGCTTATGCATTAATTGGAGTTATGGTGTATTTCATAATGACAAGTCTTGGAGAACTTGCCACATTTATTCCTATATCAGGTTCCTTTGGTACATACGCAACTAAATTTATTGACCCAGCTCTTGGCTTTGCTCTTGGATGGAACTATTGGTACAACTGGGCAGTCACTATTGCAACTGAAATGGTAGCTGGTTCACTTGTTATGCATTTTTGGTTTCCAAACGTAAAACCTGTTTACTGGAGTATGTTATTTTTAGGAATTATCGTACTACTTAATATCTTATCTGCTAGAGCTTATGGAGAAGCAGAATTTTGGTTTTCTTTAGTTAAAGTTGTAACTGTTATAATATTCTTAGCAGTAGGTGTACTTACAATATTAGGTATATTTGATGGGAATTTTATAGGACTTAAAAACTTCACAGCAGATGGTGGCCCTTTCATAGGTAATGGTTTTTCATTCTTCTCAGTATTCCTAGTTGCAGGATTTGCATTCCAAGGAACAGAGCTTGTTGGTGTTGCAGCAGGTGAAAGTGATAATCCAGAAAAAACAATACCTAAAGCTATAAATCAAGTTTTCTGGAGAATATTAATATTCTATTTAGGAACAATTCTTGTAATAGGTGCTATAATCCCAGCTGCTCAAGCTGGAGTAAGTACAAGTGTATTTACATTAGTATTTGAAAAGGCTGGTCTTGCAGCTGCAGCTGCGGTTATGAATGCCGTTATTTTAACAGCTGTTTTATCTGCAGGTAACTCAGGAATGTATGCATCAAGTAGAATGCTTTACTCTATGGCTAAAGAAGGTATGGCTCCAAAGGTATTTGGTAAAGTTACCAAAAGAGGAGTTCCATTAAATGCTATAATATTAACTACAATTGTTGCATCACTTTGCTTCTTAACAGGAGTATTTGCTCAAAATACAGTATATATTTGGCTTGTAGATGCATCTGGTCTCGCTGGATTTATAGCATGGCTTGGAATATCTCTATGTCATTATAGATTTAGAAAAGCTTATGTTGCACAAGGATATGATGTTAAAAAATTAAAATACAGAGCCAAACTATTCCCAATAGGCCCAATAATAGCTCTTACAATGTGTGGACTTATCGTTGTCTTCCAAGGATTTGGAGATTCAACATGGCAAACTCTTGTAGCAGCTTATATAGGTATACCTTTATTTTTAGCATTTTATATTGGATATAAAATAAAATATAAAACTAAAATATTAAAATTACATGAAGTAGACTTGGAATTTTCTGAAACAAATCCAGATATATCAGCATATAAAAAAGATTCTTAAACAAAAAGCTATGCATCTTTGCATGGCTTTTTTATTTATAGATATCATTATGTAAAAAGGATATCTATTATGTTAATATAAAATTTCTTGTATTATTTTTATATATTACTTTCCGCTTAATCTCATTTTAATTACCTGAACTATAATTATTATGACAGCTACTATGCATACTATTATAAACATATTTGAATTATTCATTTAAATTCCTCCATTAATATATCTAGTTTCTTTTAGAATTATTTAGTGAAGTTATTAAGGTAATTACTACTACCGCCAAGACAGCAACAGCACCAGCATATTCATTAACTAAAAATAATAGTATAACAGCTAACCACATAAATTTTCTTCTACGTCCTGCAGCTAATTTTCCATTTTTAAAAAAATCAATTATCAAATAAATTACTATTGCGACTACTATAATCCCTATAGCTACTGTTAGCATCTATATCATCACCTACATTTTTAAATATTTTATTATAATTTTTACAGTAAGATAGATTAATAACTTAACTTTATAATCATTTCTTAATAATTAATATACCATTTATAAGATAGCGCTAGCAATCATTAATTTACTATTATATTTAATTAATTTATAAACAAAAATAAAAAAATAATAAATTTAAAATATAATAAATATAAATTTATTTTCTTTTGAAAATACTATATCAATTAAAATACTGATATTAATTGATATAAATTATTAAACTAATAACTTTATTTTCTTTTATATAATTAATTGTATTTATAAATAGATAATTTTTTTGAAAATCATTTTTAATTAAAAATATACTTTTCTTTTTTATAAAAATATTGTATCATATAATTGTTCTTAGATTATGATTTATTACAGTATTTATGTAATTATTGTTTATTACTTGCTTAATAAAAAATGAATCAACATTGTTGATTCATTTTTTATTTTTATATATTTTATTATCAATTAATACATTACTATCAATTAAATTTTCTTAATTTAAAATAATTTTTTTTAATTAATTAATCTCTAATAAGCAATTCTTTATCAATTATAAATATATTATCAAATGAAAAATCATCTAATAAATTTTCTATATTTATCCAATAAAATTAATTCTAATTTAATTTTTTGTTAATAATTAGTTACATTTTCACAAATGTTATTAACTTATTGTTAACAATATCTTATTTGCAAAAAAAAACACTATAAAATGTGTATAATTCTTCATAGGTGATAAATTTATTTAAAAAAACATACAAATCACCTATAAGAAATTACATATTTTAAATCACCATATAACTACTTCAATATATTGTATATCTAAGAACATTAATAAATACATATATTAAATTTGTGAAAGGACTGATTTTTATGCGTAATAGTAGCGCAAACTGGAAAGTAGACGCAATGAAGTATGGATTCTTTATAATTATTATGTTTATTTGTGGATTTTCATTTTTATCATCTGGTGTTTTTAAATTTCCAACTCTTCTTGGAATGGCTGTTATTTCTTTAACCTTTGGACTTGCTCATGCATTTGATTGCGATCACATAGCATGTATTGATAATATGACTAGAAAATTAGTTCAAAGAGGAGGTAAAACTAGGGGCGCTGGTTTTTTCTTTTCACTTGGTCATTCAACAGTAGTTATTCTTATGGGATTTGCAACAATTTTTGCAGTTAATTGGGCAAAAGATGCACTTCCTAAATTTCAAGCAATCGGAGGAGTTTTAGGTACTCTTATTTCAGCAACCTTTTTAATTCTTCTTGCTATCGCTAACTTTTTTATTTTAAAAGATATGCTAAAAACATTCAAAATGATGAGAAACGGTACATATACTGAAGAAAGCCTTGAAAGACCAAATAAAGGACGTGTAAATCGTTCTATTAATCGTCTACTTAACATTGCTGATAAAAATTGGCACATTTATCTTATAGGATTTTTATTTGGACTTGGCTTTGACACAGCAACTCAAATAGCAGTACTTGCTACATCTGCAACTGCAACTGCACAAGGAATACCTTGGATTGCTGTAATCTCTTTTCCTATTTTATTTACTGCTGGTATGTGCCTTATGGATACATTAGACGGCTTCTTCATGTCCACAGCATATCAATGGGTACTTACATCACCATTTAAAAAAATATATTATAATATAACTATAACATCCCTTTCTATATTAGCTGCTGGAATTATAGGTGTTATAGAAATTGGACAATTCTTTGCTATGGAAAGTGGCTTAGATTCTGGTTTCTGGGGCTGGCTACAAAACTTAGATTTTGGTATAATGGGATTTATTTTAGTTGGATTATTTATATTAGTTTGGGTTGTTTCCATGCTTTGTTGGAAAATATTTAACTTTGAGGAAAAGAAAAATTCTATAATAAAAGAATAAATATATTTAAATATAAACAAAACAGATTCAGAATAAATTTTATTTCTGAATCTATTTTTATATTATAATAAACATAATTAAATATTCTTAATAATAAAAGAGGAAAAATAAAATTTATTAAATTGGAGATGAATTAATATGAAAAATTCTAATTATGTTTATATTGCAAGCTGTGTATTTACTAGAGAATATCCAGAGCTTAGCATGAAGATTCAAGATTATCTTACAAAAAATTTTAATATTCCTGTTATGAGATGTTGTGTTCCAAAATACAAATTAAAAGAATTTACAAATTCTATGCCTGATTGGTTACAAAATCATTGGGATAACACACCGGATTTCTTAGATATAACCCCTAATCAAACAATAATCTATGTTTGCCATAATTGTTCGGCTATTTTTGAAGAATATAGACCAAATATAAAAAGAATATCTCTATGGGAGTTTATTCTAAATGATAAAAATTTTAAATTTTCAAATCATAATAATGAAAAAATATCATTACAAGATTGTTGGCGCTCTCACGATAACTATACAGAACAAAAATCTGTTAGAACATTATTAAAAAAAATGAATATTAATATCGTAGAACTAGAAAATAACTATGAAAAAACTAACTTTTGTGGTGACTCACTATATAAACCTGCTCCACCAAGGAATTTAAAATTAGCTCCAAACCGTTTTGTTAAAAATGCAAATGGTAAATTTATTCCACATTCTATTGAAGAAAGAGAAGAATTAATGAAAAAATATTGCAGTAAAATAACTACTGAAAAAGTAATAGCCTACTGTCACTACTGTGTTAATGGTCTTAAATTGGGTAAAAAACAAGGCATTCATTTAGCTGAACTACTTTTTAACACCTAAAAATAATGAATAAATATTATATATTAAAACTTTTATATCTGAAATTAATAAATAAATTGACATAATTGGATTATAGTTATAATATAAAAAAGATGTTTTTTATTATAGAGGAGGAAATATATCTATGGAATTCCTAGGATATGCAACTTTATTTTCTCCCATTATTTTAATCATTCTTATAATTATAGTCTCTTTTTTACGATTCTTTAAATAATAATGCAAACAGAGCACCAAGAACTATTTCCTGGTGCTTTTTATAAAGATTTTTATAACCCTGATTCCTTAAATTTCTTACTCATGGATTCTGTTACATGATGAAATGGTTTCTTTAATAATGATAAAACTAAAAATACTATTAAAAAGCATATTAATATTAAAGCATCATGCCTAACATTACTCCAAGAAACTCCAGCAATTCCTTGTCTAAATCCATCTATGGCATAAGTAAACGGCCAAATTGGTTGTAAAATTTGAAAGAGTTTTGGATTTGTTTGTATTGGGTATATTCCTCCTGAACCTGCAATCTGGAATACCATTATAAAAACACACATTGCCTTTCCTATATTTCCAAAAAGCGATACTAAAGTAAATATTATAATCGTAAATGTTATTGAACTTAAAAATGCAAAACCTAACATAACTAACATGTTTGACGGTTCAATTCCTAACACTAATTTATCTCCTAATGTAACTATTGTGGTTTGTATAAGTGATAGAAATATAAATAAAAGCATTTTCCCGAAATGTTGTTCAATTAATCCTACCTTCTTACCTTTTTCTAACTCTTCTTCACACTCAACAGTTAAAAGAGATGTTAAAAGGAGAGCTCCAACCCAAATAGCAAGAACAGTATAAAAAGGTGTAAGTCCTTTTCCAAAAGTATCTGAGTTATATATTTCCTCTTGCTCCACATTTATTGGAGAAGATAAAAAGTTTGAAACATCATCTGTATTTCTTTGAAGAAGATTTACAGCACTATTTAATGTATCATTATTTAAAATGCTTAACTTATCATTTAAAGTACTTAAACTTCCTGAAAAACTTGCAAGTTTAGAATTAACCTGATTAGCTGTATCTAATGCTTGACCACTAATTTCTATTCCTGTATTAGATAATTCTTTAATAACAGGTACAATTTGATATGAATTAGCAATAATAGAATCCGCATTATTTATTTTGCTATTTAAATTAGTTACCAAATTATTTATTTCTGGAAGCAACGTACTTGAAAAATTATTTGATATATTTCCTAATGTGCTTGATGCACCATTTAATATAGTTAATACATTGTTTAAAGCTGTATCTACACCACTTAAATCAATAACTGTTCCAGTTTCATTTGAACTATTACCATCATTTATTATTGAATCACTTGGAACTTGAGTACTACTAAGCGTTTCATCAACTAAAAGTTGCTCACCTTGCACACTTTCCTTATTTCCTATCTTTTTACTAGTTATAACATCTGCTATAGCATTTACTTTATCTTTTAAAGAATTTAATGATGATATTGCATTATTTATAGTTGAACTTAATTTATTTAATGATTCTATTTGTACAGTTATTTTATCACTTGGAACTATATTATTTATTACCTTCAATGTCTTAATAGCTTTTCCTACATAGTTATTTGCATTCTCTAAAGAATTATTCATTTTATTTATAAGAACTAATGCAGTAGCTTTATTTCCATTAACATCATAATCAATAGCTTTTAATTCATTTACAAAAGATATTGTTTGTGATATAGCATTTTGAATACCGTTTATATTATTTTCAACATTTTGACCTAAACTATTTAAAGTATTAGTTGTAGATGCAACTAATATCTTGCTAGAGTTTGCTACATTTTGCAAACTATTTAAGCCATTTGTAATTGATAAAGTATCTTTTTTAACAAGACCTAAATAATCAGAAAAATTTTGTGCATCAGAACCCACATTATTCATATAATCTTTTATATTATTTATTGAGGAACTAGCTGTTAACATATCATCTTTAAATTGAATAAGCCCAACTTCATTTTCTTTAAGCTTATCTCCAACCTCATTTAGTGTACTTCCTGCGGCATCTGTTACAGCAGATCTCATACTACTTTTAATTTCTTCTGTAAGCTTTGTTGTAGCCACATCAGTAATTTTTGTAGCAATAGCATTGGCTTTTTGATTTACTAGATATATTATATCTGGTTTTTCAGCCCCAATATTTTGTGTATTAGTTATAAGAGATGAAAAATTATCTGGTATTTCTATCATAGCATAATATTCACCAGTCTTTACTCCCTCTTGACCTTGTTCATCTGTGACAAATTTCCAAGCTATATCTTTATTGTCTTTAAGTTTATCTATTATTTCATCACCTATATTTATCTCCTTACCATTTACAACAGCTCCTTTATCTTCATTTACAACTGCAACAGGTAAATTCCCTGTATTAGAATAAGGATCCCAAGTAGCCTTTAAATTTATCCATGCGTAAAGAGATGGTATTACACAAATACCAATAATTATTATAAGTGCTGCTTTATTTTTAGATATATTTTTTAAATCTCTAAAAAATATTTTAAAAATATTTTTCATAATACCCTCCTTTCCTAAACTAAACTTTTATTCTCCAACTCCAGATTTATTAAATTCCTCTTCAAACTTTTCAACCTTCTTGTTCAAAAGATTTTTAAGGAAAAATCCTATAAGAATAAATATTATCGCCATTATTACAAGAATTTCAATATCTTTAATTACACTGCTTAATAATGGACCTGCAATTGCTTCTCTGAATCCACCAACTGCATAAGTAAATGGAAAGAACGGTTGTAGTATTTGAAAAATTTTCGGTACAACTTGTATTGGATAAGTTCCTCCAGAACCTGCAAGTTGTAATACCATCAACACTATACAAATAGCTTTTCCTATGTTTCCAAAAACAGAAACAAAAGTAAATACTATTATAGTAAATGTAACTGCCGACAATACACTAAATAATATCATAAGCGGAAAATTAACTGTATATACGCCTAGAATATATTTATCTCCAAGGCAAACTATAAGCCCCTGTAAAGCTCCTAATATTACAAAGAACATCATTTTACCAAAATGTTTTTGTCTAACAGATATTTTTTCGCTTCCTTCAAAATCTTTAGATTTAGTTGACAACAATGATGTTAATAACAATGCACCAACCCATAAAGCCAAAACAGTATATATAGGAGCCATTGCGCTACCATAATTAGGTACAGCATAAAGCACCTGTTCATCTATATTAAATGGACTAGAAGCAAAACTTCCAACAACTTTAGGATTGCTTTGTAATATACTTACTATTTGAGATAAATCATTATCATTAACTTTTTCTAATTGAGTAGCTAAATTAGCTATTGGCTCCTTATATTCATTTAATTTTGAAATAAGTTCGCTTGACATATTACTTGCCATATTTGTTCCAGTCGTTGCAGTATTTAAAATAGTATTTATTTGACCTATTAACCCTTTAGAAGTTCCAATAATTTTAGTTGCATCATTTGTTGCACTTAAAATTTTATTTCCTATATTATTAAGCTCTGGCATAGTTACATTATTAACTGTATTTACTATATTATTTATTTGTGTTTTTGCACTATTTCCATTATCAATTAATGTGTTTATCACAGTATTACTTAACTCTTGCCCTGAACCTATAATATTTTTAGCATTTTCTAATGCTGTTTTTTGTGTATCTAAAAAGTTTTGTAATGTTTTTAAATCATTTATCGCACTATCTAGCTTAGAATTATTAAATCCTTCTAAAAAGCTTATATTAGCATTAATTAACGTATTTATAGTTGTAATTTTATTTATAGCTTCATTTATTGTATTTAACTTATCTTCAGAATTTCCATTATTAGAAACTAAATTTTTTAAATTATCTAATAAGCCACTTACACTACCAATCTCACTTTGAATTGTTGTATAATTTGTTTTCAATGTGTTATATGATGTATCTACACTACTTTTAGCGCTAGAAACAAAATCCTGAGTATTTATATTAATATTACTCAAAGAATTAATTCCTTGTGATATTGTTGGAATTTCTCCCTTTAATAATCCTAAAGTCGTATTTAAGCTATTTGAATTACTATTAATATTTTTTAAAGCATCCTCTATACTATTCATATTATTATTCAAATATATAATTGCAGATTTTATCTTTAATATATTATCTCTTTGAGAATTAAGATTATCACCATATCCATTAACTTTTGAGAACATAGTTTCACTTACACTCTCTATAAAACTAGATGAAATCTCATTAACTAAATTGCTTTGAGCAACTTCTGTTATTTTACCTGCCACAGGACTTTCTTTAGTATTTACTTTATAAATAATGTCTGGCTTTACAGGATTATCAGACGTTACACTAGCTAAATCCTCTGAAAAATCTTTAGGTATTTCTATTTCTGCGTAATATTTACCGCTTAAAAGTCCATTTTGAGCTTCTTGCTCATCAACAAACCTCCAACCAATTTTATCATTACCTTTTAGCTTATCAACCACATCATTCCCTAAATTAATCTCTTTACCATCCAAAGTAGCTCCAGTATCACTATTTACAACTGCTACACAAACATCACTTGTGTTTCCATAAGGATTCCAAACAGCCGCAATATTAACCCAAGCGTAAAAAGAGGGCAATATACAAAGTCCTGCTACAATTAATATCGCTACAGGATTTTTTATTAATGCACCTAAATCTCTTTTTAATACTTTAAAACAATTTTTCATTAGTCACCTCCATGTCTAAACTCTTTAGTACAAATATTATATAAAAATTATTCTATCATTGTAAAATAAATAGTACAAATACATTATAGAACAAATATTTCTAGAATATTTAATATTTTTTCATAAATCAACATATTTTTTATTTTTATCATATACTTTTATATTAAATTATCCTAAAATATCTTGAATTAATAAATAGAAACATTTATTCAACAATCAGCAATAAAAAAAGCTATTAGTCATTCCAATGACTAATAGCTTAACCTATTTATTATTATCTTCTAAATAATTTTTTCTTCCTATTTCATAAAGATTATTTCCATAACAATCTATACAAACAATAACTGGTAAATCTTTAACTTCTAATCTTCTTATAGCTTCAGAACCTAAATCCTCATAAGCAATTATTTCGCTTTTTTTGATACATTTTGACATATAAGCAGCTACACCACCTATTGCAGCGAAATATACTGCTTTATTTTTTTTCATTGATTCTATAACCTCTTTAGAACGCAGACCCTTTCCTATCATTCCTTTTAAACCTAAATCTAAAAGACTAGGAGCATAAGGATCCATCCTATAACTCGTAGTTGGACCAGCCGAACCTATAGCATTTCCTGGCTTTGCAGGGCTTGGTCCTACATAATAAATTATAGAATCCTTAACATCTAAAGGAAGTTCTTTTTTTACTTTTAAAAGTTCAATCAATCTTTTATGTGCTGCATCTCTTGCGGTATAAATTACCCCAGATATTAAAACCATATCCCCAGCTTTCAAATCTTGAACCTTTTCTTTTGTTAAAGGCATAGTTATTTTTTTTTCCATACTTTCCACCACCCAAAATTAAAGTTCTATCTCTGCATGTCTTGTAACATGACAATTTATATTAACAGCTACCGGTAGACCTGCTATGTGCGTCGGATAAGTCTCTATATTAACAGCAAGTGCTGTAGTTTTACCACCAAAACCTTGTGGCCCTATTCCAAGCTCATTTACTTCTTTCAAAAGTTCTTTTTCTAAATTAGCATAAAACTCATTATTATTTTTTTCATTTAAAGGTCTAACTAAAGCTTTTTTCGCAAGATTTGCAGCCTTATCAAAAGTTCCACCAATACCAATTCCAACAACTATTGGTGGACATGGATTAGGACCTGCCTCTTTAACTACTTTTAACACAAAATCTTTAATACCTTCCAATCCATCTGCTGGTTTTAGCATTTTAAGTTGACTCATATTTTCTGAGCCAAATCCCTTAGGTGCTACTTTTATTTTAAGTTTATCGCCTTCAACTATATCATAATAAATTATAGCTGGAGTATTATCCATAGTGTTTATTCTATCTAATGGATCCTTAACCACAGATTTTCTCAAAAACCCTTCATTATACCCTTGTCTTATTCCTTCGTTTATAGCATCTTTTAAATTGCCACCAATTATATGTACATCTTGACCAATTTCAACAAATACACAAGCCATTCCTGTATCTTGACATATAGGCATTTCTTCTTTCTTTGCAATATCTATATTAGTTAAAATTTTTTCTAATATTTCTTTAGCCATAGGCCACTTTTCTTGCTTATATGCACTTTCAATTTTTTCTTTAACATCATGTGTTAAGTAATAATTAGCATCAATACACATATTTTTTACAACTTCAGTTATCTTGGAAACATTTATTTCTTTCATTTTTAGCTCCCCCTTCAATTCCATCTAATCACATAACTATTATTTTTAAAAAATAATTTACAATTTTATTATACAAAATATCATTCTTTCTCGAAACCATTACTTGTAAAAAACACAAAAAGCATCTTTAAAATTTTAAAGATGCTTTTTATACTTATTTAATATACTGAGTTATTAACATTAATACTGGAACAACCACTATAAATAATACCGTACTTATTGTTGTAATATTAGTTGCATATTTAACATCACCATGATATTGGTCTGCTAAAATAGGTAAAACTGCAAGCATTGGAGTTGCTGATTGAACTATAAATGAATTCTTTTCCATGCTAGGCATAACTATTCCAAATGCTCCTGTTCCAATCATTATTAAAACTATAATTATAATTGGACAAATTACAAAACGTCCTACTAAAGCAAGAATACTATCACGATCTAATCTCATATTTTTTAATCCTGCGTTATATAGCATTATACCTATGTAAATCAAAGCAAGTGGAGTAACAAAAGCTCCTAAATATTTTAATGCTGAATTTATAAAATCTGGAACTGGTATACTGAATATTAAGAATATTAAACCTATTATAAATCCTACTAAAGGAGGTGTTAATACCTTTTTCCAATTAAATGATTTCTTACCTGGTTCTTTATGAGGATCTGTAGCAGACATTATAATTATACCAATTACCCAAGTTGATATTGTATTACTTATGTAACAAACTAAATAATATGGTATACTTGCTTCACCAAATAATGCAATATTTAAAGGCATTCCAACAAATATTGTGTTAGCATTTGCCACACCATTTAAGAATATCCCTCTACGTTCAGGTCTAATTTTAAATACTTTCATTAATATAAATGCTATTATGTACGAAACGATAACAGTACCAAATGGGAATATTAATCCAACTCCTAAATTTCCCAAACTACCCACTGTTAAATTTGCTAATATACCAGTAAAAATACTACATGGTAAACCAACATTAACAACTAATTTTGATATACCTTTGCTAAAATCTGGTCCAAACCATTTATATTTTTGCAGAAAATATCCTACTGCTATTAATATAACAATGGTTAAAACACTTTCAATCGATGTAAAAAACATTATTGACTCCCTCCTTATTATGTTATTTTTATATAGTAAAATATCTAAATTTAGAAAATATAATAATCCTTATTAATTTTCTAATTTAATTATTAAATTTGAATTATCTGAAATTTAATAATATACAAATATATCATTTATTTAGTTTAGCAAGGTATGTCCTTTAAAAAATATTTAAAATAAATTACATATTTCATATATTATTTTACAAATTTATGTTTTCCTATTAAGTTTTGCACAAATTATTTTTTCTATACATCAAGAATATCATTTACAAATTTTTAAGTAAAATATAAAAAAACTATATATAAATAAATGAAATCTATAATGATTTTTGAATTTAAAGTAATTTATTTTAGTTATTTTATTAACATTTTATTTATAATTTAATTTTTAACAAATATTTTTTACTTTTAATTGCATTTTTACATTTAAAAGAATTAAATTATAAAAAAACCATAATATATTATAATGGTTTTTTACCAAATCATTATAATATATTATGGACATTTTTTTACAATTTTATTTATATTTTTTTAATAGTTACTTTATTTTAATTTTGCTTTTTTAATTGCTTTTTTTTAAGCCTTTTATCTAAATATCCAACCATAAATGGACAAAGTATAGCTGATACTATTATAGAAGCTGCTATTTGTGTTGTTGCTGAAGTTAAATATGGAGCTAAAGCACTATCCGCAGCAACTACCGCAATAGGGGTTGCTAATTGATTCCCAGCTGTTGTTCCTATTGCAAAATTAACAGCTTTCTTCTCCCAAAATATCGCATGTATGTAGTAATTCACAAATCCAGTTATGAAAACTACTGCTACTCCAAGACATACTCCTGGAAGTCCTGAATGTATAATATCAGCAAAATTCATTCCTGTACCTAATGCAAATGAAAAGAATGGTGTTAATATATGTTTACCAGAACCTAAAAATTTTCTAAATTCTTCATCTAAATTACCAATAATAAACCCTATAATTATAGGAATTATTACAGCAACTATTGACATTATAGGAAAATCTGCAAGTCCACTAGCTCCCAAAGCAAGCATTGTAAAAAATGCTCCTGCACTTAAAGATATTATTGTTGATGCACCTTGATCATCTGCATCACCATATTCCTCTGCTAAAGCTACATAAAGTCCTGTATTATTACAAGCAAAAGCTGCCATTAAAGCCATTGTTGATATTCCAAAAATACCTTTGTTTCCAAAGAAATATCCAACTACTAAAGTTATTATAAGACCTACAAAAAATTTACTTAATAAAGATACAGCTCCTTTAGCTAACGGACGTCTAGCTTGATTATAACGTATTTGAGAACCCATTATAAATAAGAATAAAGCAATTAAAGGCATTGCACTATCTTTAAATAAAGAAGTTGTAAATCCTCCAATATTTAATGATTGAGGAATAAAAGTATTTACTATAGCACCTAAAATCAAAGGAACAACCATCATTCCTCCTGGTACCTTTTTCATTGTTCTTAATATAGGAACATTCATTTTTTTCCTCCTTGTTATTATGTATAGTATTTTTATAAGCTCATATTTAAATTTACAAGTCTATATTACATTGGTCTAACCACTTTGTAAAATATAAATATACTATGTATTTATAGTTATTTTATATAAAAAAAAGCCATATCATACGGCTATAAAGTAATAATTTTAACTTATTTTTTACTTTATAACCTAAGATATAGCTTTGGTAGTTGAATATTAATTTTTTAATAATTTATAATGAAATATTCTATTATATTATTTTATACCTAAAAGTTCTCTTGTGTGTTCTGCAACCATTTCTGGAGTCATATCGCTTCTTCTTGCAATTCCTGTATCTATTGCAGCTTTTGCTACAAATGATGCTACTACTGGTGATATTCTACGATCTGTTGCAGCTGGAATTACATAGTCTGGAGTTAATTCTGATTCTGGAATTAATTCAGCTATTCCATAAGCTGCAGCTATTTTCATTTCTTCATTAATATCAGTTGCTCTAACATCTAAAGCTCCTCTAAATATTCCTGGGAAAGCTAAAAGATTGTTAACTTGGTTTGGATAATCTGAACGACCTGTTCCTGCAACTAATGCACCACCAGCTTTAGCTTCATCTGGGAATATTTCTGGTACTGGGTTTGCCATAGCAAATACTATAGAATCTTTAGCCATAGTTGATACCATTTCTTTTGTTAATACTCCAGGTGCTGATACTCCTATAAATGCATCTGCTCCTTTTACTGCATCTGCTAATGTACCTGTTAAATGTTCTCTATTTGTTACTTTAGCAATTTCTTTTTGAGCATTATTCATCCATTCTTGACTTTCTTCTATTATTCCTATACGATCTACCATTGTTACATGTTTAGCTCCTGCTCTCATAAGTAACTTAGCTATTGATATTCCAGCAGATCCTGCTCCATTTATAACAAATTTAGCATCTGCTATATTTCTTTTAGTTACTTTTAAAGAGTTTATTATTGCTGCTAAAACAACTATAGCAGTACCATGTTGGTCATCATGGAATACTGGTATATTCATTTCTTCTTTTAATCTTCTTTCTATTTCAAAGCATTCAGGTGCTTTTATATCTTCTAAATTTATTCCACCAAAACTTGGTTCCATTAATTTTACTGTGTTTATTATTTCATCAACATTTTTACTATTTAAACATATTGGGAAAGCATCAACTCCTGCAAAAGTTTTGAATAAAACTGCTTTACCCTCCATAACGGGAAGTCCAGCACCTGCTCCTATATCTCCAAGTCCAAGCACTGCAGTTCCATTTGTTACAACTGCTACTATATTTCCTTTTGATGTATATTCATATATATCATCATAATTTTCTTTTATCTTTAAACAAGGTTCCGCAACTCCTGGTGTATAAGCTAAAGATAAATCTTCTTTAGTATTTACTGGTACTTTAGATATTACTTCTAATTTACCTTGATTATCCTTATGTAATTTTAATGCTTTTTCTTTTACTGATAAATTTTCACTCATTTTTAAAGCCTCCTATATTTTAAAAATTTTAATCTATGTTTTTTATCTAATTACTCTTCCTTGAAACCATCTTATCACTCTTTGGAATAGTATGTAAAATATAAAAAAATTATATACTAATAGATTTTATATATCAATAAATAAACTTTCCATAAAAACAATAAATATCTTTAAACTTTAGCTCTTATTAATTCCTTTAAAAATATTTATTTATAAATTTTTTACAAAATCTATAAACTGTCTTTGACTTTTAGTTACATATTTATTTTTATTCCATGCTATTGCAATGCTTACTTTGATAGGATTTTTCAGAGAACGACAAGTTATATCTTTATTTCTTGTAGCTATAGTATCTAACAAAAAGCTTACTCCTATTCCATTTGAGATAAGAGTACAGATACTTTCTATCTGAGTAGATTGATATATTATATTAGGCTCAAAATTATGATGTTTACATTCATTTAAGATTCTTTTTCTTATATAATTTCCCTCTTTTAACAGAAGAAATCTCTCATCTTTAAGCATTTCAAAAGGTATTGTTTTTTGTTTAGCTAACGAATGTTCTTTAGGTAGGCATAAAAGAATTTCCCGTGCATTAATTGGAGTTGTTTCAATGCAATCATTTTTATGAGATTGTATTATAAGTGCTAAATCTATCTCTCCAGCTTCTAAAAGTTCAACAGTTTGCAACGAGCCAACTTCAACTATTTCGAGTTCTACATTAGAATTTTTATTGTAATATTGAGAAAATATTTTAGGAAGCATATGAAAACCTATAAGAGGAGGTATAGAAACTTTTATAATCTCCTTTTTTGATTTTTTAAAATCGTACATTTCTTTTTCAACATTAGTAACTCTATTTATTATTTCATTGGCTCTTTTATAAAATACTTCACCCTCTTTTGTTAAGTTTATATTTTTTTGTTTTCTTTCTAGAAGAATAACACCTAAACTATCCTCTAATTTTTTTATCGCTATAGTTATCGATGGCTGAGCTACATGAAGCTTATCAGCTGCCTTAGTAAAACTTTTTAAGTTAGTCACAGCAATAAAATATTCTAACTGTCTTAATTCCATTGTTGTTTCCCCCTTTAATATTATTTTCATTTATATTCTAAGATTTAATAAAAACTCATCCATTTCAACATAAAACCTAAATTATTTTATCATAAAATTTCTTTATAAATTTTATATTTTAATCTTTTTTCTATATTATAATATTATAAATTTGTATAGTAAAAGATAATACTATAAAAATTTTTAATAATTTAACTTATTTTTCATAAATAATTAATCATTAAAAATTGTTATGATATTCTATTGCAAAATTTAAATATTTAATCAATAATATATATGTTCACTTATGAACACTATCTTATTTTTTAATCATGCAATTAATATTAATTTTACATTTATAATCATATATTGTAATTTTAAAATAAAATAAATGAAAGGATATATTTATGGAATTAAATCAAAATAACAAACCAAACCAAAAATATTTGGGAACCTTAGGATTTATAATTTTTATAGGTTTTTTAAGCGCTTTTGTTCCACTATCTACTGATTTATATTTGCCAGCTTTACCTAAAATGGTAAATACATTTCATACTAGTGAAGGAATCTTAAATTTAACAATAACATTTTTCTTTATATTTTATGCACTTGGCATGCTTTTTTGGGGGCCTTTAAGTGATAAATTTGGAAGAAAAAAAATATTAATAATAGGAATGATTATTTATTGTGTTGGTAGCCTTTTATGCGCTAACGCTAACAACATACCTCTTCTTATTTGCTTTAGAGTAATACAGGCAATAGGTAGTGGTTCTGCTGTATCTGTTGCAACAGCTATGATGAAAGATGTTTATACTGGTAAAAAACTAGTTTCAATGCTTGCAATTGTTCAATCAATAGCTATGACATCCCCTGTTGTTTCTCCAGTAATAGGTGCTTTCATACTTACCTTTACATCATGGAAAGGTATATTTTGGATACTTACAATAGTAAGTTTTATATCCATAATAGGCTCATTACTTTTACAAGAAACATTAAAAAATTATAACACAGGAAGTCTATTAAAAGTTTTAGATAATATTAGAGTTGTAGCTAAAAATCCTGGCTTTGCAGTTTTATTATTTACTTTTGCAATAACTACACTACCTTTAATGGCATACATAACAACTTCATCTTACATATATATTGATGGATTTAAGTTATCTGACCAAGTATATAGCTATTTCTATGCTTGTACAGCAATATTTTTAATTATAGGTCCAATGGCTTACGTTCGTCTTGCTAAACATTTCACTAGCAAAAAAATTATACTATTTGATTTTGTTGTCATGATTTTAAGTGGTATTGCGCTAATTCTAATAGGCCCAAGTTCTCCTATTGCATTTGCTTTATGCCTTATACCTGCAATGGCTTGCGGAAATATGCTAAGACCACCTAGTACTCATCTTATATTAGCTCAACAAGATACCAATATAGGTTCTGCTTCATCATTAATAAGTTTTGGTAACACTATTATGGGATGTATTGGTATGATAATTATAACCTTTAATGTAGGAAATAAAATCGTAGCTATTGGTTTCCTATACACATTAATTGCGCTAATAGCTCTAACTTTTTGGATTATATTTAATAAAAAACCATTTATCGTGCAAGTACAAGAACATAATCATTAATTTATAAGTAAAAATAGATTGTATTGATACAATCTATTTTTATCTTTTAACCACTATAAAATATTATACATATCCGGTATAACTTCTTTTTATCCTCCACATTCTTCTAAAGATTTCTTTCCTTTTAAATTTATCTCTAAACTCATCATTATTAAAAATTAATAAAATCAATGGATATTAAATTAATGGTCTCGATTTTCTTTCCCATTGAACAAAATAAAATATTTACATGATATAGTAGTTTGAAAATTTAAACTAATAAACAAATAATTCAAGCAAATCATAATCCAAAAAATAAAACCTAAATATAAACATAATTTCACAAAAGAAAGGATTTTATTTATATGAGTAACTGTAAAATAAAAGAATTTAAGCAATGTAAAGATGCATTTATTGCCTTAGGAGATGAAACTAGATAACAAATTGTAATAGCATTACTAGAAAGTGATGGCCATGGAATAAGAGTTGGAGAGATTACAAAAAAAAACACATCTTTCAAGACCTGCTGTATCACATCACTTAAAAATATTAAAAAATAGCGAGATTATAAATATGCATAGAGAAGGAACTAAAAATTATTATTATGTTAATTCTAATGAAAGCCAATGGAAACAATTAACTTATTTTATAAATCATATTTATAATATTATACAGGAAGTTTCATCAAATAACCATAATAAAACAAATGACTGTAATCACATAGAAAGTTATTAGGAGGAATGTAAAAATGATATTGTATTTTAGTGGAACAGGAAATAGTGAATATGTAGCAAAAATAATCGCAAAAGAAAATAATGATGACCTATTATCCATAAACGATTGGATGAAAAACAATAAGAAAGAAACAATTTTTCTAAAGAAACATTAATATTTGTATGCCCTATATATTCAGGAAGGATTCCACCCATTGTAGAAAACTTTATAAAACAAAATAAATTTGAAGAAAATACAAATAGTTATTTTATTACGACTTGTTTTCAAAATGCTTGGAATTCAGAAAAATACATTAAAAAACTTTGTATGCAAACTAATCTTCAATTTCAAAGTGCTAAAGAGATATTAATGCCTCAAAATTATATTATGATGTATCCTATTTTAGATAAACAAAATGCAGATAAAGTAATAGAAAGTGTAGCTCCACAGATTTATAAAATAGCAAAAGAAATCAAAAATAATTCTAAATTGAGTATGAATAAACCTTCATTTCAAGGAAAAATCATGAGTAGTATTGTAAACCCAATATTCTATTCAATGATTGTAAAAACTAAAAATTTTTATACTACAGATAAATGTACGAAATGTGGAATGTGTGCCGACCTTTGCTCAATGAATAATATAAAAATATTAAATGACAAACCCCAATGGGGAAATAATTGCATTCATTGTACTTCATGCATAAATTGTTACCCAAATTCTGCTATTGAATATGGTAAAAAACTATTGGTAAAGAAAGATATTATAATAAAAATCTTAGATAATAAACATGTTAAATTGTTAGGAGTGATTTTATGAAAACTGCATTAATAACTGGAACCTCTTTTGGTTTAGGTTTTGAATTTGCTGATATTTTTGCAAAAAAAGTATAATTTAGTCATTGTTGCAAGAAATAAAAAAGCTAGAGGACATTGCTTTAGAGTTAAGAAAAAAGTATGGTATAGAAGTTACTATAATAGTTGCAGATTTATCTAATGTAAATTCCCCAAAAAGAATCTATGATGAGATATCAGAAAAAGGTATTAAAATATATGTTCTTGTAAATAATGCTGGGAGTGGCAAATATGGATTTTTTGCAGATAGCCAAGATGCATCCTCAATAGACATGATTAATTTAAATATTACAAGTGTAACATTACTAACTAAATATTTTTTAACCGATATGGTTAAAAGACACTGTGGCAAAATATTAATTGTATCATCTATTGGAGCTTTTCAATCCAATCCTTTTGGCTCAGTTTATGGAGCTACAAAAGCATATGAACTCTTATTGGCTGAATCTCTTTCAGGAGAATTAATAAATAGTGGGGTTACTATATTTGCTCTTTGTCCTGGCCCAACAAAAACAGAATTCGCCACTAGAGCTGGAAAAAAAGATGCTAAATTTGCTATGGATGCTAGAACTGTTGCCCTTACAGGCTATAAGGGAATGATGCAAGGAAAATTAATAATAATTCCAAGTATCAAATATAAAATTGAAGTATTTTTAGCTAAATTACTTCCTGCAAAAATAATTGCTAGTTACGTAGGTAAATGGCAACAAAGTCTCAAAAATTAATAAAATTATTCTAATATATAGCCATGTTTTAGTAAAGTATTAATTTTAGCTAGTATAAATTTTTTAAGCTTAATCTACTATTAAATTTCTCTAAAATCAACACTTATTTAAAACATAGCTTTTTATATTTTACAATTCTAAAACTTATTATAGTGAATTTTTGTAAAATCTATATCCTTCTCCTCATAAGCTGGTCTTTCTTGTCCTTTATATCCAATTGAAAGAATACTTGCAACTTCATACTTTTCTGGTATATTTAATTCTTCTTTTATATATTCTGATGCACTTTTCTTTTCATCATGTTCCCTTCCCCTAATTTGCACAATACAACTTCCAAGTCCTAATTTATGAGTTTCTAAAGTCATAAAAGCAGAAGAAATGGCACAATCTTCTTCCCATGCAGTACTTTTTTCTGTGTCAGCAATAATAACTATAGCCACACCTGCATTCCCAATAAACTTTGAAGCTTTTGGTTTACACTTTGATAATACTTCAAGAATTTCTTTATTATTAACTACAACAAACTCCCAAGACCTTTTTCCTTTAGAAGTTGGAGCTAATAATCCTGCTTTTAATATTTCTTTTACCTTCTCTTCTTCAACTTCTCTATTTTCATATATTCTTATACTTCTTCTTGTTTTTAAAAATTCTATCATTTACCCATGTACATCCTTTCAATTAACATAATCAATATTTATTTTAGTAAATATCACATAAAAAATGGTTGCCTAAAGGAATTTTCACTTTAAACAACCATTTTTTCTTTAGTATACTATCAGTTATATTAAATCTGAAAGTTCACTTAATAAAGCTTCTTTTGGTCTAAATCCTACTAAAGTTTTAACGACCTTTCCATCCTTGAACACCTTAAGAGTTGGAACATTTACAACTTGGAATCTTGAAGCTATTTCAGAACTCTCATCTATATCAACCTTTACAAATTTAGCTTTTCCATTTAATTCAACTGATAACTCCTCAAATACTGGAGTTAACATTTTGCAAGGGCCACACCATGTTGCAAAAAAGTCTACAACAACTACTCCTTCTGCTACCTCTTTATCAAAATCGTTACTATTTAATATTTTTGCCATTTTAAATCCTCCTAAAATTTAATAAAATTATTTAAAATAAAACTTCGCTTTATTAGTTTATGATTAAATTTAATTTATATCCTAAATAATTAATTTATTTAATTTGCTTTTTACGTAATTACTATACTATTTTTATTGATTTTAAACAATTAGTAACTTCTTAGTAACCTCCCACACTTTACTTAAAAATAAAATCTATTTATTACATTTCATAATATCTTTTCCCCATTCTATCATCATTGCAATTATAGGAACAAGTTCTTTACCTTTTTCACTTAAATAATAAAAAGATTCCACAGAATTTCCACTTTTACATCTTTCATTTATAACTATCTCATAACTTATAAGCATTTCTAATTGTTGTGATAAAACTTTTTTACTACATCCTTTTAACAGTCTTTGAAGTTCTCCAAATCTTTTTTTATCATTTTTAATATTCCATATTATTTTTCCAACCCACTTTTTCCCCAATACAGTTCCTAAAACTTGTATCGGGCAATCTATATCATAATACAAATTATCATTAAATTTTCTATCATCTACTTCATTCATTATTATTAAAAGTGAGATAATTTATAATAACTCACCAATATTTCACCCCATTCATTAAAATTAATAAAAAAGTCATGAGTTAAATAAAATTTATCCTCACGACCTCTCTTAAAATATAAATACTATATTAAATCTTCACAAAATTTATCCATAGTTTCAGCAACTACTTTTGCATGTGCAACAGCAGCAACTACTGTTTTTGCACCCGTAACAACATCCCCTGACGCAAAAACTCCTTTTTTGGTAGTATGCCCTAATTCATCTACAACAATAAGTCCATACTTATCAATATTTAACCCTTTAGTACTTGATACTATATTATCCTTAGGTGATTGACTTACAGCTATTATAACTGAATCACATTCAAATATATTCTCAGTTCCTTCTAAATTTCTAGTGCTTACTCTTCCACTTTCAGTTACTATTCTTTCAGTTTCTATATATTTAACACCTTCATCTAATATTTCAAGCGGTGCTTTAAATAGTTCAAATCTTACTCCGTCCTCTTTAGCTTCATTTATTTCAAGCCTTGTAGCTGGCATATCTTCAAAGCCTTTTCTATAAAGAACAGTTACTTCTTTTGCACCATTTCTCTTAGCTGTTCTTGCAGCATCCATAGCAACATTTCCAGCACCTATTATACAAACTTTATCTCCAAGCCTATAAACACTAGGGTCTTTTAAGTAATTTATTGCATAATTAACATGACCTAAACTTTCACCCTTTACCCCTAAAGCTTTTGGATTCCAAACTCCTGTACCGACAAATATTGCTTTATATCCATCTTCTCTAAGTTTATCTAAAGTTAAAACTGGCCCTATTAAAGTATTAGGTCTTATTTTAACATTTAAACTTATAAGTTCTTTTTCTAACCTATCCAATACGCCCTTAGAAAGCCTAAATTCCGGAATTCCATATCTTAAAACTCCACCTATTTTACTATGTGACTCAAATATAGTAACCTTATATCCCTTTCTAGCTAAAATAAGAGCTATAGTTATTCCAGCTGGTCCAGAACCTATAATTGCTATCCTAGTATCTAATTTAGCCTGTTGATTTAAGCTAACTTCTTCTAAAAATTTATTTGAAATATACTCTTCTATTTTATTAAATTCAACTGAATTTCCCTTTATTCCTCTTACACAATCCTTTTGACATTGATTTTCTACTGGACAAACAATTGAGCATATAGCACTTAAAGGATTGTTATTGAATAAAATTTCTCCAGCCTCTTTTATTTTATCTTCTTTAAATAATTTTATAATTTCAGGTATTGGTGTATTTATAGGACAACCTTTTTGACATCTTGCATTTTTACATTGTAGGCATCTGTTAGCCTCATCATTTAAAAATTCATTCATTTCTAGTCCCCTCCACTAAATCATATCATATAAACGTCATAATTAATGATATTATAAGTTAATTTTTAAATTATATCAACTACGCTATTAATTATTTAAATACATTAATAATATTCACTAATTAAATACATTAAACTCTATATTTACATTATTTTCTTAGAGGTTATTTATCTTGAGGCTTTTTATTTCTAAACACAATGAATTTATAAAAAGCAAAATTAAATAATTGAACAGAAGTGCCTAATAGAAATTTTACTATGTATACATTTATTCCTATAATATTATTAAGAAGATATACACCTCCCATAGATACTAATGTACAAATAGCATCACTTATAAGAAAATGTATAAATTCTATTACTAATTCTTGTCTTGATGATTTAGTTTTTTTAAATGTCCATACTTTATTTACAATAAAATTATTAAAACCTCCTGCCGTAATAGATGCCCCTTGAGCAATTATAGTATTTACATGAAACACATTAATTAAAATAATAAATATTATAAAATCAACTATAAAGTTAGCAATTCCAACCATATTGAATTTTATAAACTCTATATATTTGTGTATCTCTTTCTTTAAATCCATATTAATCTCCTATTTGACAGTACCATATTCTGATTTATCATATTTAAAAACAATAAATTTATAAACTATATAATTAAATATTTGCAAAAATAATGTTACCATAACTTTAGATATGTAAACATTTATGCCTATAATAGAGTTTAATAAATTTAATCCAATTAATGATACAGTTAAAGATATTCCATTAGTTAAAATAAATTTTCCAAATTGATTTATAAAATTTTCTGTTGTCTTATGCTCTTTAAAGGTCCAAAACTTATTCATAAAAAAGCTATTTAACACACCACAACCATATGATATTGTTTGAGCAACCAAATCATTTAAACAAAAAACATTAACAAAAATAATAAATACAAAAAAATCAACTAAAGTATTTGCAACCCCCACTATAGCAAATTTTATAATTGATTTATTTTCTCTTATTCTTTTTAATAACCCCATATTTTTCTCCCATATTATAGATTTTTATAAAATATTTTTAAAATTAAATATATATACCCATTTACATACCTAAATATATTAATTATTTTTACACACTTAAATCTTTAATCTTTGCAAAATAAAACACTCTATATATAAAAATAACATAGAGTGTCTAATTATAATATCTATTTTATATTTATTACAAATGTTAATAGTTACATTTTTATAACAAATTAAAAATTTTTTAATATTTAATATTTTATTCACAATTTATATTTATCTAACTACAACTGATACTCCATCTGGAATAACAACTACTTTTGAATTTTTTCCTTTTATTTCATAAGCTTTTTCTAAAGCTTCATTAAATGTGTAAGCATGATTCATATGCATATTCTTTATCATTTCTGGATCACACATATCACTTACAATAAATACTGTATATTTATCTAAAATTCTTGATAGTATTTGGAATTCCCATTGATCTGGAACAGTTTCATTTCTTGGTACTTTTGCTATTCTTTCTAAAAGTTCTCTAGGAGTTTTTGCTCCAGCTACATTGTCATAAAAAGATTGACCACCATGCCCATCATTACAAGCTGCAATCATTATTATAACTCCACCTTCTTTACAAGTAGCTTCTGCTGCTGTCATTCCCTTTACTGCTTGATATATATTTTGGTCTAAAGGATAACCTCCATTTGTTACAACTGCTATATCAGATAATTTTTTATCAACCTTTGCAATGTCTAAAACAAATTCACAACCTGTTAAATGAGCTTCAGCACTATCACCTGCAAAAGCATTTATAATATTTTTTTCACCATCTATTACAACATTTAATATAAAAGCTAATTTTGCTTTCTGTGCAGCATATAACATATCTTTATGTACTGGATTATTTTTAAGAATTCCTGTTCTTGCATTTGGACTTGCAATAAATTCACTACAATGGTTTGCCATTATAGTTTTTGCTGATGCAATTCCAGGAAGCACACTCTTTCTACCACCTGAAAATCCTGCAAAGAAGTGAGATTCAATAAATCCTTCTGCTATTAAAAGTTCAGCCTCTATTGCAAGTTTATTTAATATAAGGTCGCCACCAGATGGAAGTGTTCCCACATGAACTAAACTAGAATCATCTGTTGATACATGATTTATTATTGTTTCATTCTCTACTATTTCACGACCAAATTTATTTATCATTTCTTCTCTTGTTGTTGGTCTATGAAATCCTGTAGCTATAAGAATTTTTATATCTATATTAGGATTTGCTTTTCTTATTCTTCTTAAAATTATAGGAAGCGTTATCTTACTAGGTACAGGTCTTGTATGGTCACTTGTTATTATTACCATATTATTCTTATCTTTAACTAATTCTTCTAAAGATTTACTACCTATAGGATTATCTAAAGCTCTTTCAACTATTTCCTCTTGGCTCATGTCTACTTTATATGTATCTGCTTTAGATCTTAAAACACCTACTAAATTTTTATCATTAATTTCAATATCTATCATACTTTTGTGATAAGGAACTTTTATTTTACTCATATCTAGCTACCCTCTCTCTTAATAAATTTAATGATTATTTTAAAAACCATTAATATATCTTATTATTGGTATGACCAAAATTGGTAAGACCTTTATTAGTATACTATTATTTCTATGCTTATTCAATATAAATTAATAACATATAGTAATAAAAATTAAATATATTTTGTTATTTTTTTAACTATTAAATTAAAATTATTAAATATTTTCCCCTAATAAAAAAAATTAATATTTTTTTACATAAAATTTTTTAATGTATTTTTATTTATAAATAAAAATTTTTAATGTATTTTTATGCTAGCAATAAATTTTATTTTATGGCTTTTTATCCCTAAAAATATAGATTTTTTTGTCATCAACAAGTTATTTTTTTATTCTGAATTTTTAATTAATAAGCAATCTAAATGGCATTTTTCCTATTAGTTATTTTTTTAACTATTATTGAAATTAATAAAAAATAGTCATAAAATTAAGTCAGTTATTGGTCATACCAATATCGAATGTGCCCGTTTTAATACTTTTATTGATGTATATTTAAAAGTATATTGACTTTAAAAACTGTCGCTACATCTAAAAAAACACAAATAAGATATTTGTACATTTTGTTTAATTAATATCTTTTATTATATAGCAATATCTGTTTAAAACAAAAAAATTGTTATAGCTGTATATAAAGTTTAGCTAAAAAATATATCACGAAAGGAAGATAAATATGAATATTTTAGTTTGTATTAAACAAGTTCCAGGAACATCAAAAGTTGAAGTTGATCCTGTTACAGGAGTTTTAAAAAGAGATAGTGCAGATACTAAAATGAATCCTTACGATTTATTTGCTCTTGAAACTGCTCTTAGAATCAGAGAAGAAGTTGGAGGTACAATAAAGGTTATAAGCATGGGACCTCCACAAGCCATGGATGTTATAAAAGAAGCATTTTCCATGGGAGCTGATGATGGTGCTCTAGTTTCAGACAGAAAATTTGGTGGTGCTGATGTTTTAGCAACTAGCTATACTATATCACAAGGTGTTAGAAAGATGGGAGATTTTGATTTAATTCTTTGTGGTAAACAAACAACAGATGGAGATACTGCACAAGTTGGTCCAGAAATGGCTGAATATTTAGGTATACCACATATAGCAAATGTTATTGATATAATAAATGTTAAAGAAAATAGCATGCAATTAAAAATGGATATGCCAAATACTGTTGAAATTGCAGAAGTTAAATTCCCTTGTCTTTTAACAGTAGAAAAAGATATATTTGTTCCAAGATTACCATCTTACAAGAAAAAAGTCGCTAGTAAAGATAAAGAAATAAGAATTATTTCTTTCAACGACCTTGAAGATAAAAATGAGAAAAAATATGGATTAAATGGTTCTCCAACTCAAGTTGAAAGAATTTTCCCTCCTGAAGTAAATAATGATAGACAAATGTGGACAGGTAATACTAATGATTTAGCTGATAAAATATCATCTAAATTAAAGGAATTAAAATTTATTTAAGGGGTGAATAAGATATGGGTAAGCTTAAAGTAAATCAAGATAAAATCACAAACATAGATGAAGTTATAAAAATATGTCCTTTTGGAGCAATGGAAAATAATAACGGAAAATTAGAAATAAATGCAGCATGTAAAATGTGTAAAATGTGCGTTAGAAAAGGAAACGGTGCTGTTGAATTTATTGAAGAAGAAGTTGTAAAAATAGATAAATCATTATGGAACGGTATATCAGTATATGTTGACCATGTTGATGGAAATATACATCCCGTAACTTTTGAACTTATAGGTAAAGCTAGAGAACTTGCTAAAAAAGTTAACCAAAAAGTTTATGCTGTTTTTGTAGGATATGATATAAATCATAAAGCTAAAGAACTTTTACATTACGGAGTTGATGAAGTATTTATCTATGATTACAAACAATTAGAAAGTTTTAGAATAGAACCTTATACAGCAGCTTGTGAAGATTTCATAAATAAAAATAAACCAGCTGTTTTACTTGTTGGTGCTACAACAATTGGTAGATCTTTAGCTCCTAGAATTGCCGCTAGATTTAGAACTGGTTTAACTGCCGATTGTACAATTTTAGATATTAAAGAAAATACTGATTTAGTACAAATAAGACCTGCCTTTGGTGGAAATATTATGGCTCAAATAGTAACTCCAAATTCAAGACCTCAACTTGCAACTGTAAGATATAAAGTTATGAACGCTCCTGAAAGAACTGAAGAAGAAACAGGTAAGTTAAACTTTGCTCAAATAGATGAATCTAAATTATCTTCAAAAATTGATGTTCTAAAAATCCAAAAGAAAATAAAAGAAAAAAATATAGAAGATGCTGATGTAATAGTTGTTGCTGGTCGAGGTGTAAAAAATGAAAAAGATATGGCAATGATAGAATCTTTAGCAAATCTTTTAGGTGGAGAAGTTGCTGTAACTAGACCACTTGTTGAAAATGGATGGGCTGATGCTAAAAGACAAGTTGGATTAAGTGGTAGAACAGTAAAACCAAAACTTATAATAACTTGTGGTGTTTCAGGTGCAGTTCAATTTACAGCAGGAATGAATAATTCAGATTATATATTCTCAATAGACATGGATGAAAAAGCACCTATATTTAAAGTTGCAAACTACGGTATAGTTGGTGATTTATATGATATAATTCCTCAATTAATAGAAAATATAAAAGCAACTAAGGAGGCATAAGAAATGAACTACAAAACTATTGATAATAAAGATATTGAATGTTTAAAAAGTATTGTTTCAAATGATGAAGAGAGATTTTTAATAAATGAAAATATAAGTGAAGAATATAGCCATGATGAACTTGCTGGAATTAAAAAGATGCCAGATGTAGTTTTAAAGGTTAAAAGCACAGAAGAAGTTTCACAAATAATGAAATATGCTTATGAAAACTCAATTCCTGTTACTCCAAGAGGTTCTGGTACCGGTCTTGTTGGTGCTGCTGTTCCTGTTTTAGGTGGTATAGTAATTGATATGACTCTTATGAATAATATTTTAGAATTAGACGAAGAAAACCTTACTTTAACAGTAGAACCTGGTGTTTTACTTATGGAAATTGCTAAATATGTTGAAGATAATGGATTATTCTACCCACCAGATCCAGGTGAAAAAACAGCTACAATAGGTGGTAATATTAGCACAAACGCAGGTGGTATGAGAGCTGTTAAATATGGAGTTACAAGAGATTATGTTCGTGGTTTAGAAGTTGTTCTTCCTAATGGAGAAATTGTAAACTTCGGTGGTAAAGTTGTTAAAAATAGTTCTGGATATTCTTTAAAGGACTTAATTGTTGGTTCTGAAGGTACTTTAGGAATAGTAACAAAAGCTACATTAAAACTTTTACCTCTTCCAGATAAATCTTTAAGCTTACTTGTACCATTTCCAAATCTTCATATGGCAATAGAAACTGTACCTCAAATAATAAAGGCTAAAGTTATACCTACTGCTGTTGAATTTATGGAAAAGGAAGTAATATTAGCTTCTGAACAATACTTAGGAAAGAAATTCCCAGACCACGCTTCTGGTTCTTACCTTTTGTTAACATTTGATGGTAGAAGTAAAAAAGAAATCGAACTTACATATGACCATGTTGCAAAAATTTGTTTAGAATGTGGTGCTTTAGATGTTTTAATATCTGATACTGAAGAAAGACAAACATCTATATGGCAAGCTAGAGGTTCATTCCTAGAAGCTATAAAAGGTTCTACTACTGATATGGATGAAGTTGATGTAGTTGTTCCTAGAAATAAAATTGCTGAATTCGTTGAATTCACTAATGAACTTGAAAAAACAATTGGAATCAGAATAAGAAGTTTTGGACATGCAGGTGATGGTAACTTACATGTATATATTCTAAAAGATGAATTAGATGATGCTGCATGGAAACAAAAATTAAACGCAGCTATGGATGAAATGTATAAAAAATCCAATGAATTATCAGGAAAAGTATCTGGTGAACATGGTATAGGTTATGCTAAAATGAGTTACCTTGAAAAATCTATATCTAAAGAAACTTTAGATTTAATGAAAGGTATAAAACTAGCATTTGACCCTAAAGATATTTTAAACCCTAAAAAATTATTTTAATGCTTATTAAACAAACAAACTAAAACTGTATACTAAAATCAATAAATAGCCTAATGATATATTAATCACATAAAATAAGAGTTATAACATTAAATGTTATAACTCTTATATTTTTTCTAAACATACGCTCATTTTTAGGTCTTATAAATATTATTACGCCTTGAGCCCACGCTATTATATAACCATTGTGTAGAACTTAACTTTTGATAATTTATATAAACAGGTAAATAACCATTAGTTAATATTTTAACTACTGGTTCATTTATATCCTCAACATAAAGCTTAGCTCTTCCAACTCCTTCAATATAATAAATCCCAAAATAGCTATTTCCTGATTTTACACCATCTAAATTCATTTCTACTTTAGGTATCTTATCTAAATATTCAACAGTCGTCATTTCTTTATAAGGCAACAATTCACCATAAGTTCCATTTATAACTACATTTTCATTTTCTAGCACAAGATTAAGTGTTGTAGTATTATTTAAAGAAATAGATATATACGCTACTGAGCTCACACAAGCAATAATAGCTACGATTATAGCTATACCTATGGATTTTCCAATTATATTTCCCCAGTTTATATTGATTCCCTTTCCATTTCTCTTTGCAACTAAGAAAGATGAATCTTTAGGTTTAAAGTAAAATATTCCAAAAATATAATCAGAATCATCTACTGTTAGACTTTCTCCACTTTTCCTGTCTACAAAAGTAGGGTTGTTATAGATTAATTTTTCCCAACCTTCTCTATGTTTTAAAGCTTTTAATTTAGTATTTATTATGTAATGGACAAATATTATAATAATCCCATCTATAATAATTGTTAATATTATCATAAGAGGAATGTATCCTTCTCTAACTGATATATTTACAACCATAATAATTGAATTTATGATTGCCCAAAAAATAACAAGGTAAGCCCTAAACAGTTTTTTATATTCCTTTAATGCAATTGGAACTTCTTGAATTTTAGGAAATTTTATTCCTAATAATACATTATTATCATCTAAGTTGCATATTTCAAAACCTATAAACAACATAACAAACGGTATGATAAATGAAACTACTCTTAATAACATTTCATATCCCCCCTTTCTTAAACTGTTAATTCTTTTTATTTAAATTATTATACAACAATTTTTAAATCAAATAAATAACAGTATATAGAGAGCATATAATATCCTATCCTATGTAATAATTAACTCTTTTTACACTTGAGTAAACATCCTCTAAAGAATAACCAAGCATAGCTTTCCTTGTAGCCTCTAAAACGTGTAATGTTGATACTAAAGATATAATTTTAACCTTTGTGTGAAATTCATTCTCTATTATTTCTCCAAATGTCACTAACGAACCCATATCAACTAATATTAAGTAACCTTGTTTAGATGGGTTTTCTTTTATAATATTTTTTAGCTCATTTAAAATATATGATGGCTTAATGTCAATTGGTGAATCTAAAGCTATGGTATAATTTTGTCCTAAAAGTCTATTAGTAACATCAACAATTGATGATGCTGTACTATCACCATGTGCTATAACAATTACCTTAACTTTATCATTTTGTTTATATTTTAATTGCCCATCTTCTATAAGAAATATACATAAATATCCAACCTCACCTAAAGGAATTTCTTTTTTTAAATATTTCTCTATACGAGCTTTAATTTCGACAGCTATATCATATTCTTTTTTATACTTTGTTTCTAAATTTAAAACATTAGTATTCACCATAATTTTATCATTTTTGACCCTATGAATTAAATTGTTTATATGCAAAGCCATAGCTATACACATATTAGGCTTTAACTTCTCTTCTAATTTACAATTTATATAATGGATTAAATGCTTTATAAACTCCAATACATCCTCATCTATAAAGTTCTCTAACATTTTACCATTATCATATTCTGAAACACCTTCTATATCTTTTCTAAAATGAGTTATAACTTCTTTGTCTACTAAATAATCCATATTTATATCTACAACATCTTCAGCCTTTAATCTATCAACTTTATATTTTATATTTTCATATATATGATTATCTTTATATTTTTCTATTATCACTTCTTCTAAACTAGAAATTTTTATATAATCTATATCTTCCCCTATTAATCTATTCCACAAAACTCTATGATTTTTTTCCTTATAAAGTCCCTCTTTTATGTAAGTTGGAGTATTTTTTATTTCCACTCTTATATCCTTTTGTGAATGTGTTAAATACTCTGAATAAGCCCTAGCACAAATAAGCTGTATATCACTTTTAAGTTGACCTATATTGTTAGGGCAATCATAAGATAACAAAGCTCTCATAGCGTTTACCGATATAAATATATCCTTCTTTATTTTAATACTTTCTGCTTTAAAAAAAGATTTTATTAGATAGAATCTTTCCTCTAAAGTTCTTTGTTTCAAAGCTGGTATTGTAATAGTCATTGGTATCCTTCTGGTAAATGTTTTCAATAAAGTTGAATCTGGATTTTCTGTGGTAGCCGATATAATAAGTGCATTAGACTGTCTATTTTCATGATCTCCAACTCGCCTAAAAAGCCCTGTATCTAAAAACGTAAATAACGCCTCTTGTCCCTCTGGTGGAAGCCTATGTATTTCATCTAAAAACAATATGCCATTATTAGCTTTCTCTATAAGACCTATCTTATCTATTTCAGCACCTGTATACGCTCCTTTTTTAACCCCAAATAGTTGTGACGTTAACAATTGAGGATTATTGCTATAATCAGCGCAATTAAATGTTATAAAAGGAGAATCTATATTTTTAACTTGCATTTCAATTGCATATTCATGCATTAAATAAGCAAACATTGACTTTCCAACACCTGTCTCTCCAAGTATTAAACAATTCATTCCATTTGGCGGATATAAAATTGAAGCCTTCGCATGTTCTATTGCATCTTTTAAACTTATATTATTATTAGCTAACTTATCTAAGTTAGTTTTATTCTTTAAAGAACTTAATGATTCGTTAATATAAAATAAAACTGGTCTACCATTTGATTTAGATACTTTACCTTCTTTACAAAGAGTATTTAAAACATGGCTTACATTAGCTCTACTTATATTTAACATAGATGCTAATGTATTTGCATCTATCCCCTTATTTATAGGCAAATCCAACAAAGTTTTATAAATTAAGTCTACCCTCTTCATCTAAACTCTCCTATTAAGAATTATTTAATTAAATCATAGCACATTTTTATCTTTTTTTCTATAAACTAGTTCATTGCTATATGATTCAATAGCTGAAAATAATTATTTTCAAAATATATAATAATTAATTTAATTTAAATAATTTTTATATAATCAAATAAATAATAATTGTAAATTAAAGGAAATTAATATAAAATATATTAAGAGAGATTTACCTTTAACTATTAATAAATATAACCCTTTAAAATTACATGAAAGGTGTGAATATTATGAACACATTGAATAAAGAAAATATAAAATCTGGCATAATAAAATATTTAAAAATCAAGTATCGTAGAACATTAGATACAGCTAAAGATTTTGAACTTTTTAATGCTTTATCATTAACTTTATTAGAACACATTATTGATGAGTGGGATAACACAGATGAAACATACAAAAATACTAAAAACGCCTATTATTTTTCAGCTGAATTTTTAATGGGCAGAGCTCTTGGAAATAATCTTATAAATCTCGGAATCTATGATGATATCAAAGAAATTTTTGATGAATTAGGATTAAATCTAAATGCAGTAGAAGAAATCGAGGAAGATGCAGGGCTTGGAAATGGTGGTTTAGGAAGGCTTGCTGCATGCTTTATGGATTCTGGAGCAACTCTTGAAGTTCCATTAACTGGATATGGAATAAGATATAGTAATGGTCTCTTCAAGCAAGAATTTAAAGATGGTTACCAAAATGAAAAGGCAGATAGTTGGTTAAAATACGGTGATCCTTGGAGTATAAGACGAGATGATGAATCCACCATAGTAGAGTTTGCTGATATGACAGTTAAAGCTGTTCCCTATGACACTCCTATAATAGGATATAAAAGCAAAAATATAAACACACTAAGATTATGGAAATGTGAACCATTAGAAGAATTTAATTTTGACCTTTATAATTCACAACAATATTCAGAAGCTTTAGATTTAAAAAATCGAGCAGATAATATCTCAAGAGTACTATATCCAAATGATACAGGAAGGTCTGGTAAAATATTAAGACTTAGACAACAATACTTATTAGTTAGTGCTTCTTTAAAAGATATAATTAGAAAATATAAAGAACAACACGGTGCTATTACTGAAGAATTTTCAAACTTTAATGTAATACAATTAAACGACACTCATCCTGTGCTTGGAATTCCAGAACTTATAAGAATTCTAGTGGATGAAGAGAAATTAGAATTTGATGTAGCATTAAATATTTGCAAAAAAACTTTTGCTTATACAAATCATACTATTTTAGCAGAAGCTCTTGAGAAATGGGATGCTGAACTATTTAGATGTCTTTTCCCTAGAATACTTGAAATAATAAATATAATTAACTCCATATTTATAAGCGAGTTAAAATCTAAAGGCTATAACGATCACCAAATAAATGAATTTTCAATAGTAAATAATTTTAATGGGCAAGTTAGAATGGCAAATTTAGCTATTAGTGTTGGATTTGCAGTAAATGGTGTTGCTAAGCTTCACACAGACATCTTAAAAAATTCAGAATTAAATAACTGGTACAAATTATATCCTGAAAAATTTCAAAATAAAACAAATGGTATTACTCCAAGACGTTGGCTTAGATTGTGCAATAAAGAATTATCTAATTTTATAACAGAACTTTTAGGAAACGAGGACTGGGTTAAAGATTTAAATAAACTAAGTGAATTAAAAAAATTTGCTGATAATAATGAGGTTTTAGAAAAATTCTTACAAATCAAACTTACAAAAAAGAAACAACTAGCACAGTTTATAAAAGAAAATGAAGGGATAGAGATAGACCCTAATTCTTTATTCGATATTCAAGTAAAAAGACTTCATGAATATAAACGACAATTTTTAAACTCACTTTACATTTTAGACCTTTATTTTAGATTAAAAGAAAATCCTAATCTTGATATTCCAAAATGTACGTTTATATTTGGAGCTAAAGCATTCCCTGGATATAGAAGAGCTAAATCAATAGTTAAGTTTACAAATGACATTGCTAATTTAATAAATAATGACCAAAGTATAAATGGAAAAATTAAAGTTGTATTTGTTAAAAATTATAGCGTATCTTATGCTGAAAAATTATGTCCTGCAGCTGATATTTCAAAACAAATTTCAACTGCTGGAAAAGAAGCATCAGGAACTGGTAATATGAAATTTATGCTAAACGGAGCTCCAACCTTTGGAACTTTAGATGGTGCTAATATTGAAATAGTTAATGAAAGTGGAGAAGAAAATAACTTTATTTTTGGTTTAAAAGTAAATGATATCGAAAATTTAAGACATTGCTATAATCCATGGGATTACTTTAATAATAATCCAGATTTAAGACGAGTAATTAACACATTAGTTGATGGGACATTTAAAGATAATTTAAATAATGATTATAGAGATTTATTTAATTCTCTTATGAATGAAGGAGATCAATATTTTGTGTTGGCTGATTTTAGAAGCCTTAAAGATACGGAGGATAAAGTATTTGAAGCTTATAAAGATAGGCTTGCATGGGCTAAAAAATGTTTCTTAAATGTTTGTAATGCTGGAAATTTCTCAAGTGATAGAACAATCCAACAATATTGTAATGAAATATGGCACATTAACAAATGTAAAAACACAAAATAAATTTAAAAATATTAATATAATTTGATAAAATGCCTAAGGTTTTTCTTTAGGCGTTTTTCACTTGATTATTACATAATATTGCATAAAACACAACTTAGTGATATAATTAACAAGTGATAAATATAATTATTTTATGAAACATAAATATAATGTTAAAGCTTACAAATATAAAATAATTGATATTTTTGAATCAAATTTTTTTGATAAAAAGAGTTACAATTTTTAAAAGATTGTAGCTCTTTTTAATTTTTACTTTTATTTAATATTTTTAAATGTTAAATTTTATTTAACATTTAAAAATATTAACATTTAACCTTTGACAATTAGTTTTTTTTTTATATAATGGTATTAACAAACATTTTTTATATAAATTTGTTTTAAAAAAATTTTTTTCTAAAATATACTTTTTAAGATGGGGGTAATTTACATGAAAGAAAAAATGGTAAGGCTATCACAATTAAATTTAAGTGGTTTATTAGAAAGTTCTATAAAATCAGTGGAAAATGATTTCAAAGAAAAATATTTAAATGAAAATGAAAGTCTTAGTGATTATGGTTTTAATAGAAATGATATAATCAACTCATATATAGAATTATTTACTAATGAAAATAAAGATATATTTATCCCATTTGCTTATAAAAAAGTTGGTTTTGGTGACGATATTTATTTATTAGACGGAAATAAAATATTTAATAATAATAACTCTGCCGATATTGGTGATTTAAAATTAAGCTACACATCAGATATTGGATTCTTATTAAGCCATGCTGGTAATGATTGTGTAATTATTAAAGTTGGTTACGCTATAGACAATCAAACTTCTGGGTTTAAAGCAAAAGAAAATACAGGTGTATTAAAGCCAAAAATGCAATGTTATTTAAATAGATTTCTTTCTGCATAAACTTTAATTTTACTTAACTTTGAATTCCAATAAATTTAAATTAATTGATATATTATAAAATATTACACTTTACTAACGATTAAATATTAGTTTAAGATTGCTAGTTAGTGAAGATAAATTATACTAAAAATGGTTAGAAAGATTTTTCTAACCATTTTGTTTTTAACAAATTTCTTTACTTCTTTGTGTAATTATATTTTTTACTAAATCTATCGCTAATTTAATTATAATCAAAAGAAATACAATAGCCATTATTACTTTAGGAAACATCAAATAATCAAATAAATAATTTATGTAACAGAAAAATGATATTGAAATTATCCCAAGAGGTATATACCATTTTCTCCTATCTATAAAGAAATAAATTATTCCTAAAATTCCTGCTATATATATATATCTTTCATGCATAGAAGGCAAAAAGTAATTACAAATTAATATTGAAAGTATTGATATTTGTAAAATTATTTTATTATTCATCTCAAATTTATAACTTAAAATAAACATAGTAAGCATTGCAAAAATAAATATAGTAAATATTATTCCAGCTGTTGAAAACACTTTATAATAATTAGGAATAAAAGTATATATATTAGTAAGATTCATAGTTAACTCTTTATATTGCCCAACTTGAGTCATATATTGTGTTATTAATGTTTTAATAGGTCTTCCTAGCAAAATCGCTGGTATATTTACAACAAACACCGTTATAGGTATCATAAAAAAGTTTAATATAGACATATCTTCATCTTTTAAATATAAAATTATATATAAAGGTAAAATAAATATTGTTTGAAGCTTAAATGAAAAAGCAATACCTAAAAATATAAATGCCCTAGTATACTTTTTATCAAATAAAAATAACAATGAAGCCAATACAAATGTGGCATAAATCATATCACATTGCCCCCAGGCTGCACTATTTAATATAACTGTAGGACTAAATAATATTGCTGCATATGTACAAAGACTTAAAAATTTTTTATATTTTTTATTCTTGCAAAGTTTATATACTATACGGGCTCCCACAAACGCACCAATAAAATCAAATATTACTGAAACAATTTTTATAGTATATAAACTCTTAATTGGAATATAGGTTAAAATCCCCAATATCAGCATATATGGAGCTGTATAATTTCCTATATGATATTTTATGGCAAATATACCTCCATTCGCTTTTAATGTATTAAACCATCCTTCTAAAAAATATTTATAATCTCCACTTACAACATTAAAAAACATACATCTAATAAAAATAGCTAAAATAGAAATTATTATTATAAACAGTTCATATTTATACTTTTGTATATATTTTTTTATATAAAAATCTACTTTATTACTCCTCATGATTGTCAAAAGATAGCGTTATCTTTAAATACCTCCTCTTTATAATGCTAAAAACTATTATACAGCACTTTTATATAATTATTAAGATACACAACTATATTTTAAATGTAACTTTGTATTTATACATCAATTTTAGATGTAAGTAAAAAATGTATATTTAAAAACAAAAAAACAGGGAGATATTGTTAAAACCTCTCCCTGTCTATCTATTTAATAATTATAAGAAATTATATTATTTAATATTATTTATCCCAACCTAATGCTTTTCTCTTATTTTTCATATTTTCTATTATTTTATCAGCTAATTTAAGTGGATCTACTTCAACATTCATAGTTGAACCTAAAGTTTTACTTGAATCTAAAATATAATTCATTACATTTTGTGAACCATGAGCTGGTGGATATACACAATGATATGTGTTAATTCCCATAAGTCTAAAGCAATATGAAGCTCCCAATCCTTTTTCATTTGCCCATTCTGGACTTGACATTGCATAAGGCATATCTTTCATTTCTAATCCAAGTTCACCAGCAACTCCTGCAAATATTTCAGTTGATCTTGTGTTATCAACACATTCTCCAACATGCCATATTGGTGGAAGGTCATCTCCTAAAATACTTCTTAATCCTTCTCCTGCTAATTCTTGAGCTTTAACAGCACACATTCCTGTTTTTAATAATGGGAATGATGCACAACCATTTGTTAATATAAGGATATTATTTTCAAGCAATTTTGTAGCAACATCAACAACTGCTCTTTCATAAACAACTCTTGGATTACAGCATCCAACTAGGTTAACTATACCTAACACTTTACCACTTTTAACTGCATCAGCAAGTGGTTTCATGCTTCCGCCATATCTCTCTTTTACATATTCAGAAGTAAATCCAACCTCAGCTTCAACTTCATATTGTGGTATATGAACTGGTACATCACGTCTTTCTGCATAACTTTCAATAGCTCTTGTCATTATTTTCTTAGCTAAGTTTTCTGTTTCACCTATATTTGAATGATAATGGTCATAAGCATAATGCTCTGCCCCTGGAAGTCTTGCAGAATCACTTGTTGTAATTACTGTAGTTTTAAAACATCTAGCAACATCCATAATTCCTGGGAATACATCTTGTACATCAGCAATCCAACAATCTAATGCTCCAGTACCAAGTACAAGTTCAGCTCCAACTGAATTAGATAGTGGAACTACATCACCATATCTATACATTGATGAAAGGCCTGTACAACAAATTCCATAGAATTTAATTCCTTTAGCTCCTTTTGATTTAGCTAAATTTATAAATTCTTCGCTTCTACCTTGTTTTATGATTTCGCTAACAAGAACTGGTAAATGTCCATGAACAGCTATATTTACATAGCCCTCTTCTAATGCACCAATATTAGTTCTTGAAGTTTGTCTTTTTGGTAATCCAAATAAAGCATCAGTTGCAATAGCTGGAGCTACAACTCCTGAATATAAGAATGTAAGACCACATCTTGCAAATTGTTGCATAATGTTTTTCCAATCTCCATCTGTTGCTTCAGTTGATCTATGTAATGCTTCAAAAACTTCATGATAAGCCGAAATAGGTAGTATGTCCATTTCTTTCCACTTTTCTTGTCTTTCTAATGGAGCAAAACCTTTTATTGTTTGATATTCATCTGGAAGAGATCTTGACATATCAGCAAGTAAAACATCAGAAACAGCCATAGCTAATTCCTTAACTGACATTTTTTCATAATCTTTTATTCCTAATTTAGGAGCACTTTCTCTTAATATATTTTCTCCTAATATAGGTAAATCTAACTTTCCTTCTGCTGCAAATCTTAACGCAAGTATAACTTCTCTACCATGAGAACCATGAGCTCCTACACCACCTGCCATAGTCCTTAATATATTTCTAGCAACTATAAGGTCAGCATCAGCACCACAAACTCCTTTTGGGCTTTTAGCAGTTATTTTACAAGGTCCCATTGTACATATACGGCAACATACCCCTGCTATACCAAAGCTACATTGTGGTTTTTGTTGATCAAATCTATCAAAAGGAGTATCTATTCCTAATTTCTCCATATGTAATAACATTTCTCTTACTGCTGGGTCAGCTGCTTTTTCTATTACATCCTTTTTTGATGCGAATGTTTTTTTATACTCAGCAACTGCCTTCATATAATCATAGTCATCTGCTCCATGTTCATGAGCATGAGTACTAGTAGTTTTAAGTTCTTTTGCTTCTTGATTATGTAATTTGTTCATTACTTCTCTTGTATCCATATTAAAAAAATCCTCCTTTGTTTATCAAACATTTGTCAAACTGTTCAGCAGTTAATTATTAACTTTATTATAATTATACTACTATTCGACTTTTTTTCAAATGTTTTTTTAATTTTTTCTCTATTTTTTTTTAGTTTTTTTTATATTATTTAATTATTATTATCATTACGTTTTAAATATTACTTATTATTGATTTTATGTTTTTTTTATACTTATTTATTATCGATTATATAGTAATTATTAAAATATATTAACATTACACATATCTAATGTAATGTTTTTCTCTTTTTTATATGATATTTCTTCTTTTTACTAGTTTTTTTTGTTAATAATCTAATTAAATAATAAAAAAATCTATGTAAAAGGTTTAAATTTTTATTGAATTGAGAATATTTATATAGTATAATCCTAATTGATAATTTATTTTCAACAGATAATCAATTATCAATTTATATGTAAGTTATTCATTACTTTTTATTTATTATATAAAAGGAGGTTTTATACTTAATAAAATACATTGCTATCTGTTAGCGCTATCAAGATAATGAAACAAATAAAATAAAATCTAATTTGATTTTTAAAATTATTTGTACCGTAATTATTAAGGAGATTAAAAATGAGCGATAAAAAAAGAAAAAAAGCTCAAAAATTAGATCAAGAGAATTTCAAACGTATTAGTTCAAAAATACATGAAAATAGTACACTTTCCAATGAAGAATTATTTAAAAAATTCAATACATCTCTTGATGGTTTGAGTGAAGCACAAATTAAGAAAAACATATCCACTTACGGAAATAATAGCACTGATCCAAATAAAGAAAAACCAATAATAGTTCAATTTTGCAAAGCTTTCATAAATCCATTTGTATTTGTATTAGTTATAATTGCTATTATAAGTTATTTTACAAATGTTGTGTTTGTAGCTCCAGGAACTCAAAGTTGGTCTCAAATCAACATTATACTTGTATTAATAGTAGTAGGTGGAGTAATTCAATTTTCTCAAGAGTATAGATCGGGAAAATCTGCAAAAGCTTTGGCAAGTTACATAAAAAATACATGTCTAGTAAAAAGAAATGATAAAGATTTCGAACAAATTGATACAAGAAAATTAGCAGTTGGAGATATCGTTAAGCTAAGAACTGGAGATATCGTTCCTGCTGATTTAAAAATTTTAGAGTGCAAGGATCTTATGATTAGTCAATCAGCTTTGACTGGAGAATCTGAACCTGTACAAAAATTTACTATAAACAATTCTGATAGCTCAGAAATTGGAGATTATACAAACGTTTGCCTTCTAGGAACTAGTGTTGTAAGTGGAACAGCTATTGCTGTTGTTATAGGTACAGGTCAAAATACATATTTTGGTGCTATGCAATCTTCATTACAAGAGGCAGATCCTGAAACAGAATTTGATAAAAGTGTTAGAAAAGTTTCTAAAATGCTTTTAATATTTATGGCTGTAATGGTTCCTCTAGTTCTTGTTATAGACTGGTATCAAACAGGTAGTTTCTTTGATGCATTAACTTTTGCTGCATCACTGGCTGTTGGTTTAACACCTGAAATGTTACCTGCTATTGTATCTGAAAACCTTACTAAAGGTGCTTTAAAAATGGCTAAACATAAAACAGTTGTAAAAAAAATTGGTGCAATTCAAAACTTTGGATCTATCGAAATACTTTGTACAGATAAAACTGGAACATTAACAGATGATCACATAAGAGTTGAAGAGTGTATCGATATAACTGGTAGCACTTCTAATGAAGTCCTTAAGTATGCTTACTTAAATAGTGCAAAACAGAACGGATTACAAAACGTAATTGACTTTGCCATAATAGAACGTGCTAAAGAATTAAACCTTGCTAAAGAATTAGATAACAATTTTAAGAAACATGATGATTTACCTTTTGATTTTAATAGACGTAGAATGTCTGTTTTAATTGAAGAAAATAACGAGCCTTTATTAATAACAAAAGGTGCTTTTGAAGAAATGTTACATATTTCTAAATACATAGAGATGAATGGTGAATTATTAGAAATAGATTCTAAAATTATTTCTAATTTAAAGAAAAAAGTGAATAAATTAAACCTTGAAGGTATGAGAGTTATAGCTCTTGCTAAAAAACAACTTTCTAAAACTTCTGCAGCCTTAGAAGATGAATCTGAAATGACTTTAATAGGATTTTTAGGATTTTTAGATCCACCAAAAGAAACAACTAAAGCCGCATTAGATGCACTTGAATACTATGGTGTTGATGTAAAAATTCTAACTGGAGACAATGAACTAGTTACTAAAAAAGTTTGTGAACAAGTAGGATTTAAGATAACTGGAATTTTACTTGGTTCTGAAGTTTCTAAGATGTCTGATAATGAATTAAGAGCTGAAGCATTAAAGGCTAATGTTTTTGCTAAATTAAATCCTCTTCAAAAAGCAAGAATTGTTAGAGTATTAAAAAGCGCTAACAAAGTTGTTGGTTTTATGGGAGATGGTATAAACGATTCTATTGCATTAAAAGAATCTGATGTTGGTATTTCAGTTGATACTGCTGTTGAAATTGCTAAAGAAAGTGCTGATGTTATTCTTTTAGAAAAAGATCTTATGGTACTTCAAGAAGGTATTATTGAGGGTAGAAAAGTTTTTGCTAATACTACAAAATATTTAAAAATTACCGCAAGTAACAACTATGGTAACTCTATAAGTGTTCTTATGGCAGGTATATTCTTACCATTTGTTCCAATGCTACCTATTGAATTATTAGTACAAAACTTAGTTTACGATATTACTCAAGTATTTATCGCTTGGGATAATGTTGATCCAGAACTTATTGCTAAACCAAGAAAATGGAATGCTAAAGAAATGTCAAAAATGCTTATAGTATTTGGACCTTCTAACTCAATATTTGATATTATCTGTTTTATTACCATGTGGTTTTACTTTGGTTGTACAACAGATGCTCAATCTGCTTTATTCCAAACTGGTTGGTTTATTGAAGGGGTATCAAACTCTGTGTTCGTTCTATTTGCATTAAGAACAGAAAAAATACCTTTCTTACAAAGCAATCCGTCAAAATTATTTAGTGTGTCAATACTAGCCTCTTTGGCGGTTGGTTGGATACTACCATATACCCCTATCGGTCAAGCTATGGGTATGGTGTATATAACACCTTGGTACTTATTATATATCTTTGGATTAATGATAGTATTATGTTTATTAGTTCAAGCGTTAAAGAAACTTTATATAAAAAGATTTGGCGCTCTCCTATAATGAATGGGGGTGAATTAGATGAGTACACTAAGCATTATTGGATTCATTGCTGGATTTATAGCTTATTTAGTTCTTCCAGCTATTGTTCTAATCAAAAAAGATCTTTAAAATTTAATAATCACAAAACATATTTATTATGTATTAAAGTATTTAAATTAATGAAAATAATCTACGAGAAAATTTTACTCGTAGATTATTTTTATATTTACAATCAATATTAATTTTTTTTAATTAATATAAAAAGTTATCCACAATATCTTGTGGATATTGTGGATAACTTATACTATATATAGATTGATTTATTCAACAGTTGCTTCTTTTTCTTCCACAACTTCATCAGATTCAACCTCTTCGCTTAAATCAGCTGCCTCTTCAAGTTGTGCACCTTTTGCTTCTTCTATTGATTGTCTCAATTTTTCTTCTTCTAATATAACTTCTTCTTTTAATTTTAATATTTCATCCCTTTTACCTTCAAGTTCAGCCTCAAGTTCTAATTGTTTTTGATTTAATTCTTCTATTTTATTATTAATTATATTTATTTTTTCTTTACTTTCTTCACTGTATTCTTCTATTGATATTTCTGAATCATTTTTTAAAGAATCATCTTCACAACAGCTTTTTAAATTTTTTGCAGATTTTATCCCTGCTATAGTTGCTACAACACCTGCTGCAGCTGCTGTTCCTGCTATCATTGCCATTAACTTTTTATCTTTCATAATAACTTCCCCTTTACTTCTCAAAATTTCATTATTAATTTAAACTCTACTATTCTTTAAATATTATGCTCTTTGATTCTCCGCTTGAATCGACAAAAATCAATTCAACTTTAACAACGTCTAGAACATTTATAGTTGTATCCTTATTATTAATCTTTATAAAATATTTTCCAGACTGTAATATTGGTTTGGACAAGCCATAAGCATGTCTACCCATAGCATCTATCAAATACTCATCATAATACTTAAATTTAGAAATAAGTACCCTGTCATCTTTATCATAACATTTTATTATTATGTTACTTCTTTCAGACAAACTGATATTCAACACCTTATTTAAATTAAATTCTGCTAAAATCTCCTCAGTCCCTATACCTTGAACATTTACATTACTAACAAAATCAGCACAATCCCCATTATCTGATTTTCTTCTACTTTTCTCCTTAGTAATTTTACAATTATCTGTATCATTATTAAATGATTTAATTTTAAATTCATTAGAACTCAACTTGATATTTCTTCCATTTGAAGTACCAACAGCTTCAGTCATTACTGGAGTTGTAAATGTACATGTTCTTACAGTTAACGCTATCGCATTTGTTATTATTGACCATATTTTCTTTCCCACATGACTCATCTCCCTTTTAGTTGGCAATACAAATGGTCGTCCCACTTCAAGCATTTTTTGTTTATTTCTAACTATAAATACAGTATAACAATACTTTTGAAAAATTTCTATCATTTTCGTAAGACATATTTTTTATTTTATACATTTAATTACATATTTTAAAATGAAAATTAGACTTTTATTTAAAAAAAATTTAACTATATTAAAATTATTTATAAGAAAAGCAAAATTAAATCGTATTTAGGCGTAAATTGTAATAAATTATTTAATTTTAGAAATAAATTTAGTAAATCGTTAGCATAATTTCATTTTAATTATTAATTTAATTGAATAAAACATATTTTAGTGCTAATATTGTTTTGAATAATAAAAAAGGGGGTTTTGTCTTTTGAATCTTTTTAGAAAACAAAATACAAATGATATTTTAAATGAAAACAAGGCTCATAAAGAACGTACTCTTGGAGTTTTTGATTTGACTCTTATGAGCATAGGTGCTGTTATAGGAACTGGCGTTATGGTTTTAACTGGCGTTGTTGCTGCAACAGAAGCTGGGCCTGGAGTATCTCTTTCCTTTATAATTTCAGGTATCGCTTGTATTTTCATTGTACTTTGTTATGCTGAGTTTTCATCGACTTTGCCAAGTTCAGGTGGATCTTATACTTATGTTTACGCCTCTATGGGTGAATTTTTAGCTTATATAGTAGGTTTATGTATAGTCTTAGGTTATACATTATCCGTAGCAACCGTTGGGGCTGGTTGGTCTGCTTATTTCACTAACATATTATCGGCACTTGGTATAAATTTACCTACATATTTAACTACTATTCCTGCAAACGGTGGTATTGTAAACTTACCAGGAATACTAGTAATATTATTTATAATGTTCATATTATCTATTGGAACTAAGGAAAGTAAAAAATTTAATAATTTAATGGTATTAATAAAACTTGGAGTTATATTTCTTTTTATAATTGTAGGTGTTTTTTATATTAATACTGATAATTGGAACACTTTCCTTCCTTTTGGATTTACTGGTGTTTTTTCTGGTGCTTCATCAGTATTCTTTGCTTATACTGGTTTTGACACTACTGCCTCTGCTGCTGAAGAAACTAAAAATCCTCAAAGAACTATACCAATAGCATTAATATTATCTTTAGTTATTTCTACTATAATATATATCATAGTAGCCTTAATTTTAACTGGTATGTCTTCTTACTCTAAACTTGATACTGGCGATGCTTTAGCTTATGCCCTAAATAGTGTTGGAAGAACTAAAATAGCAGCTATTTTATCAGTAGGCGCTGTCATCGGAACTATGGCAGTTATATTTGGTCAAACTTATGGTTCATCACGTGTCTTGCTGTCAGTTGGAAGAGATGGTTTGCTTCCTTCTAAATTTGCTAAAACAAATTCTAAAAACATTCCTCTAGTATCAATATGGTCTATTGGAATTGTAGCCGCTATCCTAGCTGGTTTTATTAATTTAGGATCTTTAGCTAATTTTTCAAACATGGCTTTACTAATTGCTTATTTCATAGTATCTATATCAGTTATAGTATTTAGAAAGGTTAGACCTGATTTAAAAAGAGGATTTAGAACACCATTAGTTCCTTTAATCCCTATACTTGCAGCTCTTAGTTGTGGATTTTTAATCTTTAATTTACCTTATAAGATTTGGATATATTTCGCAATATTCATCGTATTTGCTGTAATTCTTTATTTTACATATTCATATAAACACTCTAAAATAAAGTAAAAAGCCATATTATTAACCACAAAATATTATAAAATATTTTGTGGTTTTAATCTTAATTATATAGCTATTTAAGTCGTTCAATTTCTTCTTCTATTATACTATCAAAAAATTCTCTTCTCTTATATCCTACAACTTTAGTATGCCCTATTATTATTGTTGGTACAGCATTTATTCCTTCTTCTTTGCCTCTTTTTATAGCTTTTTCATGTTGTTCCTTATATTTTCTAGCTTCTAATACTGATTTTATATCATCTGAATCTATTCCTATCTCACTTCCCACCTCAGATAATACATCAATACGGTTAATATCTTTACCCTTTTCAAAAAATGCTTCGTAAACTTTACTATTAAATTCCTTTCCCTTGCCGTTTTCATCTGCAAAATAATAAGCTTCTGAAGCAAACTTACTCTTTGGTCTATGTATATTCGGTATTTTTGCTTTATGCCCAAAATCTTTAGCTGTATTTTCTAATATATTGCTCCAAAAATTTTTTCTAAATAAATCATTTTCTAATTTTACTTCAGGAATCTCAAATGGTATATATTCAACACTTACATCTTTATTTTTTATAGCAGCATTAAAAGAAAATGTTGTTAAAAAACAAAAAGGGCAAATATAATCCAAATAAACCTTAATGTTAAGCCCCATCTCAACTCTCCTTTAACAAAATAAAAATATATGAACATTATATGAACATCTGTATAATTATATATTACTACAAAATTCGACATTTTGATACCTTTAAATAAACTATATTTCTCAATCATCACGAATTCTATTCAAATATCTTAATATTTCAGTAAAATAATAGAAAAAACTAAGAATTCTATGTTATTCTTAGTTTTTTATCATCTATTTTATTAAATTTTACCCATTGTCACTAAAATTACTAACTTAACTTAAATATTTTTAATACTAACATGTAGATTGGAGTTGATAAAATAACTGTTATGATTCCCGCAAGTCCTATTGATAATGAACTCATAGCACCTTGAATTTCTCCCATTTCAAAAGCTGTTGCTGTTCCTAATGAATGTGATGCTGTTCCAAAAGCTATTCCCATAGCTACTGGATGTTTTATCTTAAACAATTTAAATATAGTAGGACCAACTATTGCTCCTGTAATTCCTGTTATTATTACACATACTACTGTAATTGAAGTTATTCCTCCTAAATTACTTGAGATAGCATAACTTATAGGTGTTGTAACTGATTTTGGAATCAATGATGCAATAAGTTTTGCATTAAATCCGAAAAGATAACATAAAACTGAAACAAAGCTCATAGATACTAAACATCCACACAATAAGCCAAGTATAACAGGCCATAAATACTTTTTCAAAAGTTTTATTTGTTTATAAAGTGGTACTGCAAGAACTACTGTTGCTGGTTCTAACATATCATTTATGAATTTTGCACTTGAATTATATGTATTATAACTTATATGACCAAAAACTAAAACTAGTATAACAAAAATGATTCCTATAAGAAGAGGATTAAATACAACTATTTTAGTTTTCTTAAATATAAACATTCCTATTTCATAACCTAATATACTTATTAATATTCCAAACAATCCGTTATTAATTAAAGCTTGCATATGTATCGACCTCCTTATTTCCTTATTTTTTTTATAACTTTTTTCATATACTAAAATCTATTACTCCATAATGATTAATTATTTGTTGCTTACATTTACATTATTTTCATTTTTATCTTTGCTCATTTTCTTTATGAAGAATTGAACTAATATAGCTGTTACACTCATTACCACTAAAGTAGATACTATAGCAATAATCACTAATTGAATACCATCTAATTTTAATATTCCAAGAGCAGTTATAAGTGCTACCCCAGCTGGTAAGAAAAAGAATGCTAAATGATCTAATAAGAAATTTGATACTGTTTCTATTTGTTCTACCTTAACGACATTTGTCATAAGAAGCGCTAAAAGAAGTAGCATTCCGATAATATTTCCTGGTATTGATAACTTAAATGTACTAGATATAAATTCCCCTACAAAATAAATAACTAAAATTATTAAACATTCTCTAAGTAATTTCATAAACCCACTTCCTATTGATATATTTAATTATTCCAAATTGGTATGACCAATAACATAACATATTGTACAACATTTATTTGTATTTGGCTAGTGTTTTATTTAAATTTCTTTTATATAAATGATAAATTTACTTAAAATTCATTATTTTTAATAATAAAAAAACTATAAAGTCTTTATTAAGTTAAGACTTTATAGTTTTTTTAGTGATATATTTATATTTCTATAATTTCTCTATGCCTTTGCATAGCTTCATATGCTCTTTTTTTACTTTTATTTTTCATTGCATCAACTAACTCTTTGTGTATCTCCAAAAGCTTTTTGCTATTTTGTGCATCCTTTCTAGCTAACTCACTTCTAGTTCCCTTTATACTTTCATCAATAAGCTCTGATATTACCGCTAATATACTAGATATTACTCTATTTTTAGATGCATTATCAATTATATAATGGAGTTGTCTATCTATTTCAACATTTTTTTCTTCATCTGATGTTTTACTCATCTCATCTATTAATTCTTCTAACTTTTTTATATCTTTTTCATCTATTCTCTCAGCTGCTAAAACAGCTGCCTGACTTTCTAATATAAACCTAAACTCATTTATCTCCGTAAAATCATTTTGCTCTAATAAAAACATTACTGATAATGGTTGTATCAAAGATTCCTCAAATGTTTCTTTTATATAATTTCCAGCACCTTGCCTACTTTCAATAAGCCCAATAACATCTAAAGCTCTTATAGCTTCTCTAACAGATGCTCTACTAACCCCCAAATCTTCTGCAATCTCTCTCTCTGGTCTTAATTTTTCACCCTTTTTAATTTCACCATTTTTTATTTTTTTCTTTATAGCCTCTATTACTACCTCGTAGGCCCTATTTGTTTTGTTTTCCATACATATAAATCTAAAATTTAGATTTTTCCTCCTTTCTTCCTAAAACATAATTAATACTTTTCTACATCTATGATTATATTTTATCAAACTTTTATTGCAATTTTAATATTTTACCACTATACTACAACAAAATCAAAATAAAAAACTGTATTAAAACTAAATTATGTTTTAATACAGTTTATTTAAATTATTATTATTTCTATATTAAATTTAGATATTTATATAGCGCCTTCTAATATTTTTCTGCTTACATCTAAAGTTATTTTACCAGTTTCTGATAATGCTACTCTACCGTGATCCTTTAAGGCTTTAACTAAATGTTCAATTTCATCAAATTGTATACCATAATCAGATAGATGAGTTTTTATTCCTAATCCCTCAAAAAACTCTCTAGTTTTTTCAATAGCTAAATCTATTTTTTCATCATCACTACCGCTTGATATATTCCAAATTCTCTCTGCATATTGAACTAATTTATCATGTTTATCTTTTCTTGTTACATTCCAAAGAGATGGCAATACAATTGCAAGTGTTTTAGCATGATCTACTTCAAACATAGCTGTTATCTCATGACCAATTCTATGAGTACTCCAATCAACAGGGACTCCAGCTCCTATAAGACCATTTAATCCCATAGTTGCACACCAAACAAGATTCGCTCTCGCATTATAATCTGTAGGATTTTCAACTGTAATTTTTCCAATTTCTATTAATGTTTTTAATATTCCTTCTGATGTTCTGTCTTGAAATCTTCCATCTACAGGATATGTCATATATTGTTCGCACACATGTACAAATGTATCAACAATCCCATTTGCAACTTGGGATTTGGGAAGAGAAAAAGTAAGTGTTGGATCTAATATTGAAAATTTAGGAAAAACTAAATCATTATAAAATGACCATTTTCCATAATTAAATGTAATAACTCCACCCCTATTCATTTCTGAACCTGTTGCTGGCAAAGTTACAACCATTCCTATAGGTATAGCTTTTTTTATTGCTGAAGTTTCTTTTCCAAATAATACATCTGAAGCTTCAATTCCTTCATAACATGCAGCAAGAGCTATAAATTTAGTTCCATCCATTACAGAGCCACCACCAACTGCCAAAAGAAAGTCTATCTTTTCTCTTTTAACTATTTCTACAGCTTTCATCAATGTTTCATACTTAGGATTTGGCTCTATTCCACCAAATTCAAAAATTTTTCTGCTCCCTAAACCATTCATAACCTTTTCTAATGTTCCAAATTTCTTTACACTACCACCACCGTAAAGAATCAACACTTTAGCATCTTTTTTTATAAGATTATCTAATTCATTTAATCTATCTCTTCCAAAAACTATCTTAGTTGGATTATAAAAATCAAAATTTAACATTTTATTTCACCTCTATCGTACAAAAATATTATGTAATTCATTTTAACATTATCTATAATTAAATATTTCACTTAATTATATCAATTTATTCGCTAATGAACAACTTTCACTATCAAACGATATATTTACTTTACAACCTGTCCCAATCATTTAATAAAAATTAGTATAGGCCATAAGCCTATACTAATCTCTTTATTCTTCTACTGAAAATTTTTCATGTAAAAGATTCTTATCTAAACCTTCTTTTTGAACTTCTGGACTCACCCTTATAGTTCCAGTCATATCGCATATTTTTAATATTACAAATGTCAGTATAAATGAATATGCTGCTACAATAACAACTCCATAAAGTTGAACTATGAATTGATTAAAACTTGCACTAATTCCATTAACCGCACTAACTGCAAATAATCCTATTAAAAGAGTGCCTATAAATCCACCCATGCCATGCACTCCCCAAACATCTAAAGCATCATCTAATTTTAATGATTTTGCTAAATGAACAAATATAAAACAGGCCACAGCTGCTATAATACCAATAAATACTGATCCTTGTGGTGTTACATAACCTGAACATGGTGTTATTGTTGCAAGACCAGCAACAGCTCCTGTTATAAATTCTACTATCGAGAAATGCTTTTCTTTAATATAACTTATTATAACCCAAACTATAGATGCAAATCCCGCAGCTATTCCAGTATTTGTGAAAGCTAAAGCAGCAGTTTCCCCTCCTGCTAAAGCTCCTCCTGAATTAAATCCAAACCATCCAAATAATAAAATGGCTCCACCAATTAGTACAAGCGCTATATTTCCAGGACCTTTGTGAGGTCTAACAGCTCTTTTTCCTAAGAATAATATTGCTGCTAAAGCTCCAAAACCTGCTGTCGTATGTATTACGGTTCCTCCAGCATAATCTACAAATCCCCATTTTGCTAAAAAACCGCCTCCCCATACCCAATGTGCTACTGGGAAGTAAATAACTATCATCCAAAGAACTAAAAATTTTATCCATCCAACTATATTCATTCTATTAGCAAAAGCCCCTGTCATAAGAGGCGCTGTTATAATAGCAAACATCAATTGATACATAAAATACATTAAAAATGGTATTCTAGAACCATAAATAGGATTTACTGTAAAATCCACTCCTTTTAACATAAAATATTGCGATATATCACCTATAAATCCTCCAATATCTCTTCCAAAAACTAATGAAAATCCACCTAAGGTCCACATAACAGTTACTACTCCTATAGCAATGAATGAGTACATCATCATTGTTAATGAATTTCTTTTTTCTACGAGACCTCCATAAAAAAAGGCTAAACCTGGTGTCATCAAAAATACAAGAACTGTAGTCACTACCATAAAAGCTACGTCTCCATTGTTTATTGTAGGCATTTTAATCTCTCCTTTTCTACAACTAATTATTAAAATTTTATTTTATTATAATTATCATTAGTAAGAGTCAAAAAAATTGTTCACATAATTAAACATTAAAATACTATGCAATATATAGTATTTCCTAAAATATAAAATAAATGTATTTATTTATAGAAAGCACTTGTATCTCCTAAAAATAATAATATCATCTATGCCTTACTAAAATTATCTAAAAAATAAAGACGTAAAATTTACGTCCTTATTTTTTAACTCTTATAAAGATTAAAGCTTTCTAATTATAAAATCCTCAGATTTTAATACATTATTTCTTATATAATTATGACAAAACAGAATTATCTTTTCTATTTCTTGAGTTAAATTACCCATTATTCTAACTATGAATCCATTAACTTCTATTGAAGATATACCTACATTTACATCTAAATTAAGTTCATTAATTTTATTCCTTAATTTTTCAATAATTTTTTCATCTATATTGTTATTTATAATAATTAACGTTGCAAAATTTTTATACCCTTCCATAAAACCTAAAGCCTCTACATTATCTTCTTTAGGATTTATTATCATATTATCAGATAAAACAAGATTATCATCTACATATATATCAGTTTTCAACCTCGCCCTTCTATATTGAAATCTTTTTTTATCTGGCGACCATCCAGAAGTTATTCCATCTGTATATATTAAAGTCGAACTTTTAGTCATATATATTTTATTTTCCTGTTTATATTTTGCATCTTTATAAAGAATTACAGGGTCGTTTATATACTCTAATATACTGTTTTCATGAAGCCTTATTATTATTTCTTGTAAAGATTCAATATCATTTTCACATTTATAAACTTTATTAGCAGCTTGAGTTGTTAGCACCGCTCTCGTATCTTTTTTTAGCTCTACTAATATATTATAGTATTCACCTTCAACAACTCCTCCGCCTAACTGCATTAAAAAATATGTAGGAATTTGTTCTGAACCTATATTAATCTTAGGAGACAATTTAAAAACTCCTGTAAAATATTTTTTAGAGGCTATTGTTTTATCATTTAATCTTTCTAAGACTAAATCTATAACTCCCGCTTTCCTTTTTGTATTTATTGCGTTTTTCATAACCTAAGAAATCCCCTCTAAAAGGCAATTTTTCTTAATCCAATTTAACACTTCCAAAACTCCAGAATCATTTTTAAGATTCGTAAATATAAAATCTTTCTGCCCTCTAAATGCTAAAGTATCTTCTCTCATAACATCTAAATTTGCTCCAACATAAGGGGCTAAATCAATTTTATTTATAATAAATAAATCACTTTTTATCATTCCTTGACCTGCTTTTCTTGGAATTTTTTCACCTTGAGCGACATCTATTATATATATTGAAAAATCAACTAAATCTGGACTAAATGTAGCAGCTAAATTATCTCCTCCGCTTTCTAAAAACAATATATCTAAATCTTTAAACCTAGATTTCATCTCGTCTATTGCTGCAAAATTCATCGATGCATCTTCTCTAATTGCCGTATGAGGACATCCTCCTGTTTCAACTCCCATGATTCTATCTTCTGACAAAACGGAATTTTTAACCATAAACTTTGCATCTTCCTTAGTATAAATATCATTTGTTATAACCGCACAACTATAATCATTATTTATCATTCTTGTCAATCTTTCTATAAGAAGGGTTTTTCCACTCCCAACTGGACCACCAACCCCTATTATTACTGGTTTCATCCCTAAACCTCCCTTAAATATTTATGAATTTTAAGACATAAAAAGTCTAAAGGTTAACGTTTCATGATTTATTTGTGATAATTCGATTCCAGGTATACTTACTCCAAAATAATCATATTCTGTCCTATTTATAATTTCATATAATTCCTCTAAAATTTCTATAAATTTCTTTAAAAGAATTTGCCCATCTTTTTGACCAAGCGGAATAGTTCTCACTGCATTTTGAATAAGAGTTGAGATTGTACTGTATATATAATATATAATTGCCTCTTTGACAGTAAAATTTAAACTATACATAAGCATTCCAAAAACTATTGATGGATGACCAAAAGCTTTTTTATTTTTTATATCATGTTCATAGACTCTTATTTCTTCACAATTATAAAGTTCTAAAAACATTTTTATCATTCTACTTGCAACAAGTTTATTTCCATTTCTGCTCTCTTTTGCTATGGTTTGAACAGTTATTTTTCTATCTAAATCTAAAATACCTTTAAAATCTTTTTTATCTAACAACTCATATAGCATTTTTATACACATTCCATCTGAATATATAAATTGTTTTGTTAAATAAGTAGTTAGCCATTTTGCAAAAGTATCTGTATTATGTACTCTATCATCTCTTAAATAAGTTTCCATTCCATAAGAATGATTAAAAGAACCTATGGGAAAATTTGAATCGCACAATTGTATTATTCTTAAAACTTCCAATATATGTGTATCTTTAGTGTCTATGTTCAAACTCAACATGTCTAAACGCCTTTTCTAATACTCTATTTTCTCTAGAGTAATTTATGTTATCGTGTTTTAATTTATCTTCAACTAAATTATCATACTCTACAATCATAGTATCATTTTCAAACTGCGCTGGTAGATGTCTATTCCCAAGGGCATGAGCTATTTTTCCCATTTCATTTATAGATGTTGGTTTTATTACTAAAATATCATTACTTTCATATTGAACTATAACCAAATTATGACCATCTTTTAATAAAATATCCCCATTATTCAAAGTTTTCCCTTTATCTAAAGATATTCCATATTCGTGACCATGATCTGACGTAACCCTTATTATTCTTTTTAATAAATCATCGCTTTTTAGAATAATTTTTTCTACATGATAATTATTTATATTTTCTATATCTTTTATATTTCCTAATACCCTTTCAAAAACCATTTTATTCTCCAATCTTAATTATTTTAATTATGCTTATCACACATAATGTGATAAGCATAAAATATTTATATTAGAATAAGAAATATCTTTGAGTGAGTGGTAAACATTTTGCTGGCTCACAAGTTATAAGTTCTCCATCAACTTTAACATCATAAGTTTGAGGATCTACTTCTAATGACTTTGGTATTACATCATTCAATTTCATATCTCTCTTAGTTAAGTTTCTTATATTTTTAACAGGCAATACCATATTATCTAAATTTAAGTTCTCTTTTATACCATTTTCAATAGATGCTTGAGAAACAAATGTTGCACAAGTAGTAGTTTTAGCTTTTCCATAAGCTCCAAACATATATCTTAAAAGCACTGGTTCACAAGTTGGAATTGATGCATTAGCTTCTCCCATAACAGCTAAGCTAACCATTCCTCCTTTAATTATCATCTTTGGTTTAGCACCAAAAAATGCTGGTTCCCAAAGAACTAAATCAGCCATTTTACCCTTTTCAACTGAACCTACATATTCATTTATTCCATGTGCTATAGCTGGATTTATTGTATACTTAGCAACATATCTTTTAACTCTGTTATTATCATTTTGTTCCGTATCATTACATCCACAAGAACATTTCAATGGCCCTCTTTGAAGTTTCATTTTTGAAGCTGTTTGCCATGTTCTAGTTATAACCTCACCAATTCTCCCCATAGCCATTGTATCCGAACTCATAATACTAAATATCCCCAAATCATGTAATATATCTTCTGCTGCTATTGTTTGCTTTCTAATTCTTGAATCAGCAAAAGCTACATCCTCTGGAACCTTAGCATCTAAATGATGACAAACCATAAGCATATCTAAATGTTCTGCTATAGTATTTACTGTATATGGTTTTGTTGGGTTTGTTGATGCTGGCAATACATTTACTTGACCAGACATTTTTAATATATCAGGCGCATGACCACCACCTGCACCCTCTGTATGATATGTATGAATTGTCCTTCCACTAATTGCTTCTATTGTATGTTCAACGAAGCCTCCTTCATTTAGTGTATCTGTATGAATTGCAACTTGAACATCATATTTATCAGCTGCTTGAAGCGAATACTCTATTGCAGATTTAGTTGCACCCCAGTCTTCATGAATTTTAAGACCACAAGCACCAGCTTCTATTTGCTCAGCATTAACCTCTATATTAGCTCCACTTCCTTTTCCTAAAAAGCCCATATTTATTGGAAGCCCTTCAGCTGATTCTATCATTTTCTCAATATTCCATGCACCAGGTGATGCAGTTGTAGCATTAGTTCCATCATTAGGACCAGTTCCTCCACCTATAATTGTAGTTATTCCACCATGAAGGGCCGTTTCAACTAAATCTGGACTTATATAATGAACATGAGTGTCTATTCCACCAGCTGTTAAAATAAGCCCCTCACCTGCTAATGCCTCTGTACTAACACCAACTATAAAGTCAACATTATCCATTCCATGAGGATTTCCACCTTTACCAATAGCAGCTATTTTACCATCTTTTATACCAATATCTGCTTTATATATTCCTGTATAATCAACAACGGTAACACCTGTTATTATAAGGTCGACAACTAATGGATTCTTTCTAGTCTCAATAGAGTTTTGACCCATTCCATCTCTTAAAGATTTACCTCCTCCAAATTTGCATTCATCTCCATAGCTAGTTAAATCTTTTTCTATTTCTATAAAAAGATCTGTATCTCCAAGTCTTATCTTATCGCCTACAGTAGGACCGAATAATTGTGAATAACGTTTTCTATCTATTTCAAAACTCATTAATCTCTTCCTCCTTTATCTAAGAATCCATCAACTTTATTATTTAAGCCATAAACTCTTCTAGTTCCACCAATGTCTATAAGCTTAACTATTTTATCATCCCCTGGCTCAAATCTAACAGCAGTTCCTGCAGGTATATCTAATCTTTTTCCATATGCTTTTTGCCTATCAAAATCTAATTGATCATTAACTTCATAAAAATGAAAATGCGAACCAACTTGAATTGGTCTATCACCATCATTAACAACTCTAAGTTCTATTGCTTCTTTCCCTTCATTATATTTAATTGACTCTTTCGCTAATATGTATTCTCCTGGTATCATTGTACTCTAACCTCCTTTTATTGAATCGGATCATGAACTGTCACAAGTTTTGTTCCATCTGGAAATGTACATTCAACTTGAACAGTGTGAACCATCTCTGGTACCCCTTCCATAACTTGATCTCTCTTTAATATATTTCTACATTCATCCATTAATTGTTCTACCATTTTCCCCTCTCTAGCGCCTTCCATTATTTCATCTGTAATGATAGCAACAGACTCTGGATAATTAAGTTTTAATCCTTTTTCAAGCCTTTTTCTTGCAACCTGTGCAGCAACAAAAACCATAAGTTTTTCTTGCTCTCTCATTGTTAATCTCATTTTTACTCCTCCTTCTTATACTATTATTTTATAGATTATATGACATAATTTTATTTTCCTAAATAAAAGTTAACTCTATAAACTATCCCCTATTAATATTTCCATTTTATTGATTATATATGTATTTATTCTTAAAAATTTTTAATTTTAAGTATTATTATTCTTCTTTAAACACAAAATAACTAAAATAATTTTTTTATTTAAAAGGAGGATTTTAAAATGTTAGGAGTAGTTCTTTTATATGTTGGTATTGTACTTATAAGTAATGGTATCGCTAGACTTAGTAAAATTGACCCTCGCTCTCAATCAATCATGAATTTATTTACAGGAGGTTTATCAGTAATAGCAAATATAATAACTATTGTATTTGGAGAATTTTTAACATCTAGAAGTGATTTTTACGCTGCTGCTACTGGACTATTGTTTGGTTTTACCTATCTTTATATAGCACTTAACGGTATCTTTAAGTTAGATCAAAGATTATATGGTTGGTATTCTCTATTTGTTGCAATTAACTCAATTCCAGCTGGACTTATTAGCTTTTTCTCTGGCGGATTTTTTAATATAAGCATGGCTATAATTTGGTGGTTGTGGGGTCTTTTATGGCTTACTGGTTGGATAGAAACTGTCTTAAAGATAAATTTAGGGAAATCAGTTGGCTATTTATCAGTCTTTGAAGGGATTGTAACGGCTTGGATACCAGGATTTTTAATGTTAGCAGGATTATGGGGTTAATAAAAAAAGAGATGCATACTGCATCTCTTTTTTTATTATTTATCTAATTTTCCGTTTAATTTCTTACTATGACCTGTTGAGAATTGCATATTTCCTTTTTCATGGAATACTTCTTTCCATTCTTTATCAGCATATGGTGTGAATTCTTTAGCTATTTGATTTAAAGTAGCTTTAAATTCTGGATCATTTATCATTGCATCTGCACCTTCATCATCAGGTTTAGCTCCAGCTTCTTTTACTATTTGTCTAATGAATCCTGGGTTATCTATCATTGAACAAGGTTTTAACATGTTCTTATTGTATGGTTGTTTTTCTCTCATTATTCTGAAGAATGGGTCTCTTAAAACATCTATTAATGGCTTACCAATAGCATTTTGTGTTGAGAAATGTGAGAATATACATGGTTCAACATTTCCTTTTGAGTTTATATGGAAGTAATATTTACCTGCTATACAACCCCCAACATATGGTGCGTCATTAAAGAAGTCTAATGTAAAGTAAGGTTTAGTTTTTCTAATTTCTCTAACTCTCTTACCTAAGTATAATCTTTGTTCTGGGCTAAGCATTAAGCTAAAGTCTGGTTTTGCGTCTCCAACTGGCATGAATATGAAGTACCAGCACATTTTTGAACCTTTGCTTATCATTAAGTCAGTAAATTCATCACTTGTTACTGATTCTATGTTTTGACTTGTAGCAGCTGTAGAAACTCCGAATAATACTCCTCTTTCGTTAAGTAAATCCATAGCATGCATTACTTTTTGGTAAACCCCTTTACCTCTTCTTCCGTCTGTAGCTTCTTCACTACCTTCAACAGAAAGCATTGGTATTACGTTACCTGCTTTTGCTAATCTATCAGCAGTTTCTTCATCTATTAATGTTCCATTTGTAAATGGTGTAAACATTACATCGTTATATTTTTCATATAAATCTAACATATATTTGTTAAAGAATGGTTCTCCACCTAAAACAACTATCCAGTGAATTCCTAAATCTCTAGCTTCACCAATTAATCTATCAACTTCTTCTGGTGACATGTCGTCTTTTTTGCTGAAACTTGCAGCATAACATCCAGTACAATGTATGTTACATCTCATTGATGGACTTATAAGCATTATAAATGGAATCTTAACATTTTCTTCTTCCATATATTTTTCTCTTTTGCTTGCTGAAAGCCAAACACCATTAACAAAGAAGTTAGTAAAGAATTTCTTTAATGCTTTCTTGTTTGTAGTTTTAAGAATTCCTTGTATAAATTCTTTTACTGCTGGGTTTTCATTATAGTATTGACATACGTTGTCAATTTGTTTCTTTTGATCTTCATCTTTTACAAATTTCTTTATTGCTGCGAATATTTTATCAACATTCTTTTCAGGGTCTTTATCAATTATTTGCAAAACAGTATTTATTACAGCTGTTGCAGCTAATTTTTCTGCTTTTTCTTTAATGTTCATAGCTTTCCCTTCCTTACTTATATAATTTATTTTTATTTGCTACAATTAAATTTAAAACATAAACATAATTTAAATCCGTCAACAAACCACAATCAAATAATTATAAATCATATTTATGAATTAAGAGCGGTATAACTATTTATAATTTCTATTTTTTATGTACTTTATAATTATTATTATAGTTATGACTATTAATATATAATTATTCCATATAATTATATATTTTCATAATGCCTAAATTATTATTCATATTTTTAAATAAAAACATTTTTTCTTTTATTATCCATATATAAAACCTAATTATTTATTATTAATTCCAATTTAATAACAAAATCTGTTTTTAATAATTGTAAGCAACTGTTAACATATGTACTTAATATTTTTTAAACTTATTATTTACGCTAACTTATTTATAATAATACTTTATTATCATAAACACAAGACGCAAATAATACATTTAAATTTGTCTTTGTTTATAATTATATATTATTTTTTTTATCATATCAACTTGTTTTTACATAATTCGACTTATTTTTTTGATTTTTTTAATATAAACTTTTATTTAATAAACTTTTTTACATATATATCATTTATTTTTACCACTTATATCCTCATATATATTATAACAATTGTTTAAATCAAACACGTCTATTCATCTAAATTATAAAAAACATTTAATAAGATATATATATTCTATTAAAAATTCTTTTTTTTTTCAATAAACTTATATACTACTAAACAAATAGTATTTATAAAAAAATCTATTATTATTTAATAGATTAAGCTTAAAATTTCTATTTATTTATTAATGTTTATCTAAATTACACCAAAAAAATATTTATTTATGAAAAATTTTCTTGAATTTTGTTCCAATAACAGTTTCTAATTATATAATAATATAAAAAAATATTCAATAATTACTTAATTAGCTAAAAATGTTGTTTTATAATTTTTAATATCTAGATTTTTTATAAATATACATATGTTAAGGTTATTTTAATATTATTAAAATAACCTTAATCCTTATATATTTTATTATTTAAAATTTTTTATTAAATTAGCCATTTCTATTGCTGATACTGCTGCATCATATCCCTTATTTCCACTTTTTGTTCCCGCTCTTTCTATCGCTTGTTCTATGCTATTAGTTGTAAGCACACCAAATATTATAGGCATTTGAGTATCAAGTGAAATATTGGCAATTCCTTTTGATACTTCTGCACAAACATAATCAAAATGTGGTGTTGAACCTTTTATAACAGCTCCTAAACAAATAACTGCATCATATTTATTACTCATTACCATCTTCTTTGCAATTAGAGGTATTTCAAAAGCTCCCGGTACATAAGCACAATCTATATTTTCATCCAAAACCCCATGTCTTTTTAATCCATCCAAAGCACCATCTACAAGTTTAGATACTATAAACTCATTAAACCTAGACGCCACAATACCTATTTTAAAATCATCTGCAATTAAATTTCCTTCTATTAAATTCATTTTTATTCCTCCTCAAAACTATGCTATATATTTTTTTAATACTATAAACAATTCATTTCTATATAAATTAATAGTGTAATATATGTCCCATTTTTTCTTTTTTTGTTTTCAAATAAAATTCATTAATTTCGTTATAATTCATTTCAATGGGAACTCTTTCAACTATTTTTATGTCATATTTTGATAATCCTGAAATCTTTTCAGGATTATTAGTCATAAGCCTCACCTTATTAACTCCTAAATCCTTAAGTATTTCTGCTGCTATATCATAATTTCTCATATCAGATGGAAAACCTAATGCTATATTCGCTTCCACTGTGTCCATTCCTTTATCTTGAAGTTCATAAGCCATTAACTTATTTATTAATCCAATTCCTCTTCCTTCTTGCCTCATATATAGAAGAACTCCTCTTCCTTCTTTTGCTATTTGTTTCATAGCAGCAGCATATTGTTCCCCACAATCACATCTTTTAGAACCTAAAGCATCTCCAGTTAAACACTCTGAATGCACTCTTGTTAAAACTGCTTCATCTCCCTTAATATCACCTTTTACTAAAGCTACATGATGTTCTCCATTTAACTTATTTACAAATCCAAATATCCTAAAATCTCCATACTTTGTTGGCATTTTAGTTTCTACAACTCTCTCAATAAAAGCTTCCTTTTTTCTCCTATATTCAACTAAATCTGCTATCGTAATTACTTTTAAGTTATGCTTTTCTCCAAATTTTATAAGCTCATCAGTTCTTGCCATTGTTCCATCATCACTCATTATTTCACATATAACTCCAACTCCCTTAAATCCAGCTAATTTAGCTAAATCAGTTGCAGCCTCTGTATGACCACTTCTATTTAAAACACCACCCTCTCTAGCTATTAATGGAAATACATGTCCTGGTCTTCTAAAATCATCATTCTTTGACTTTTCATCTAAAACTTTTTTTATTGTATAAGCTCTTTCAAATGCAGATATTCCAGTCTGTGTATCAACATGATCAATAGATACTGTAAATGCAGTTTCATGGTTATCTGTATTATTTAAAACCATTGGATTAAATTCTAATTTTTTTGCTATACCATCTTCAATAGGCATACATATAAGTCCTCTTCCGAATTTAGCCATAAAATTTATAGAATCTGAAGTTACTTTTTCAGCAGCCATTAATAAATCACCCTCATTCTCCCTATCTTCATCATCTATTACAATAATCATTTTTCCTTCTTTTATATCTAAAATTGCTTCATCAATACTGCTAAATCTATTCATAATATTTCCTCCTAAATAATCTAACTAATTTTAATAATTTATAACTTAACTTTGCATATTTATAAAAATCCATTTTCTAATAAAAAATTTTTATCAATATCTTTTATTTCAGTTTTTTTATTAATATCAAGTAGTTTTTCTACATATTTTGCTATTAAATCACACTCTAAGTTCACAAAGGATCCAATACCTTTTTTTAGAAGTATTGTTTCTTCTTCTGTATGTGGAATTATTGATACCTTAAAAATTTCATTATCTATATATGCAACTGTAAGACTAACTCCATCTACTGTTATTGATCCTTTAAAAATTATATATTTTAACAAATTAAAATCAGCACTTATGCTAATCCATACAGCATTACCCTCCCTTTCAAAAGAAATTATTTTTCCAACTCCATCAATATGCCCACTTACTATATGACCTCCCAATCTACTATTAAAAGTTAACGCTCTTTCTAAATTAACCTCACTATCTATACTTAAATTTTCTAAATTACTCCTTTTTAAAGTTTCTGGCATCACATCTGCTTTAAAGCCATTCTCCAAAATTTTCACTACTGTTAAGCACACTCCATTTACCGCTATACTATCCCCTATTTTCGTTTCTTCTAACACTTTAGAACATTCTATATATAAACTTGATAATATATCTCCACTGTCTATACTTTGAACTTTCCCTATTTCCTCAACTATCCCAGTAAACATAAAACACCTCCTTATTAAATCTGCCATAAAATTAATTTTTAAATTTAGTTACTCAACTTTTCTTTCAGCTAAACAATTAAATCTCTCTTTATTTGAAATACCCTTCAATAAATATATCTTCATCTAAAACATCAACCCTTAAATTTTTAAGATTAAATGCTTCATTCAATTTATCAATTCCAACGCCTTCAACTGGAGTTTTAGCTAATTTTCCCCCGATTATTTTAGGTGCTATATATACCTGAACTTTATCAATAATTTTTTCATTAAGTGCTGAAAAATTTAAGGTTCCTCCACCCTCTAATAAAATACTATCTATATTCATGGCACCTAATTTATTCATTAAATCATTAAGATTTACTCTTCTCTCTTTTTTATCAACAATTAAAACCTTAGCTCCCAAACTCTCAATATATTCTACCTTTTCCTTATTTGCAGAACATGTAGTTGCTATTATTGTTTTATCTCTATACTCATCAACTAAAACATTAGATTTTAGAGGGATTCTAAGTGTACTATCTACAATAATTCTTATAGGATTTTTACCATTTTCCATTCTACAAGTTAATTTTGGATTATCTTTTATCACAGTATCCACCCCAACCATTATTGCCGAAACCATATTCCTAGTTTTATGAACATGACTTCTTGACTCCTTCCCAGTTATCCATTTTGATTCACCATATTTCGTGCATATTTTTCCATCTAATGACATTGCACATTTCATAATGACAAAAGGCTTTTTACTTGTTATATACTTCATAAAAATTTCATTTACTCTTTTACACTCCTCTTCCAAAACTCCTACACTAACCTCGATGCCTGCATCTATTAGCTTTCTTACTCCATTTCCCGAAACCAAAGGATTAGGATCTAAAGTGCCTATTACAACCCTCTTTATTTTTTTTTCTATAATTTTTTCTACACAAGGTGGTGTTTTACCATAATGAGAGCAAGGTTCTAAAGTTACATACATAGTAGCTCCCTCTACATCTTCCATAGCATTTTTAAATGCATCTATTTCAGCATGATCTCCTCCATAACATTTATGAAAACCACTCGCCACTATTCTTTCATTTTTTACAATAGTAGATCCGACCATTGGATTTGGATTAACTTTTCCTATTCCTTTTTTAGCATTTTCTAATGCTAAACTCATATAAAAGTTGTCCACATTAAGCACCTCCTAACTAAAAAAATAAAAGCCCTAAAGAAAAATCTTTAGGGCTCAAAATTATCATTTCTATAAATTTGATTGCATTTAAAAATATATAAATAAAATCCAAATTTCATGTTATATAAACATTCTATTCAAAAGATTTTAAAGCATAAATATAAATTTTAATACACTATAATTTATATTTAAAAATTAAAAAGCTCTGAAATAATATTATTTCAGAGCATAAATACAAATCAAATACACGCATCATCTAAACTAATGCTTTTTCATTTTCTTCTTTCATCCAGACTTTACTGTCGGCTTTGGAATCTCACCAAATCTGCCTTAATTAGGCTCGCGGGCTTTACCGCCGGTAGGGAATTTCACCCTGCCCTGAAGACTTTTTATTAATTTTTATGTTTTTATTTTAACATATTCACATTTAAAAATAAATAACATTCATTAAAATTTAATATAAATATTTTTAATTTACTAATATTTATATATGTATGAGTTCATAAAAATATTAATAAACTTTAATATTTATTTAAAAATTCTTTTTTTATTCTCCTGTGAAATATTTTCCTAATATAATATAATATATATTAAATGAGATTAGGAGGAATTTTAATGAAAATTTTTTACGGTTCATATGGTTTTGATATACTATCTATCTTTTTGATGATATTAAGTTGTATATTAAGTCTTTTTAACATCACCTCTATTATAGGTTTAGCTATTTTTATTTTTGCCATATATAGAGCTTTTTCAAAAAAAACATATAAAAGAATAAATGAACTTAATAGATTCACTTTTATTGTTAACAATATATTATCTAAGTTTAATAAAAAACTCCCAGATACTCTTCATAGATTAACTTTTAATAATATTCCTTCATTTTTTAATCAAATAAAATATGAAGTACAATATAAAATAACTAATTTCAAAAAATACAAAATTGTTAAATGCCCAAAATGCAAACAAAAATTAAGACTTCCCCGTGGAAAAGGTGCTATAATTGTTACTTGCAAATCTTGTTCACATAAATTTAACCTAAGAACTTAATGTCATTTTAATATTTTTTAATGATTGTTGATTTTAGATAAGCTAAACTATTTTTTTACTTTACTAAAATCAACATATTTTTTTATTCTTAAACTTTTCTATAAACCTCTATATTTGCTACACCTAAATTTCTTGGTATTAAATCACCTTTTATTTCTTCTCCATTTATAAGTATTTTATTTTCATCAAATTTCACCACTTTTATTTTATAATTTTCTTTTTCATTATTTATTTCTAATTCAAAATCTCCCAATGAATCTAACACTAGAGGATTTATTTTATATCCTTCATTTTTATAAGTCTTAAATCCTAAAAGCCATTCAAGTCCAACTTTATACATCCAACCTGCTGTTCCAGTATACCAACTCCATCCCCCACGTCCTCCATGAGGTTCTCTCATATAAACGTCAGCTGCCATAACATATGGCTCTAGTTTATATTTCTCACAGTCATCTTTGTTCTTTGTATGATTTATTGGATTTATCATATTAAAATATTTTAATGCTTTCTCACCCATCCCAAGTTTTGCAAAAGCTAAAACGACCCAAGTTGCAGCATGTGTATATTGCCCTCCATTTTCTCTAACTCCAGCTACATATCCTTTAATATAACCTGGCTCCTCTTTTTTAGACTTTTCAAATGGTGGAGATAGCAATTTTATTATATTTAAATTATCATCAATTAAATATTTTTCAACAAAACTCATAGCCTTTTTAGCCCTTTCTAAATCTCCAGCATGAGATATTACTGACCAACTTTGTGCTAATGAATCTATTTTACAATCAATATTTTCCTTTGAACCAAGTGGAGTTCCATCATCAAAGTAAGCCCTTCTATACCAACTACCGTCCCAAGCATTTTTTTCTAAATGTTCCCTTATAAACTCTTTCATTTTTAAATATTTTTCTTTATGCTCAACATCATTCATATAAGTACAAATATCATCAAATCTTGAAAGTATATCATATATAAACCAACCAAGCCAAACACTTTCACCTTTTCCTTCATTGCCAACAGTACTCATACCATCGTTCCAATCTCCACTCCCCATAAGAGGAATATTGTGAATTCCAAATTTTAATGATTTTTCTATAGCTTTTATACAATGTTCATATATGCTTCCCATTTTTGATGATTGATTAACTACTGTATATCTTTCATCTTCACCAGATTTTAAAGGTTCATCTTCTAAATAAGGAGATACTTCATTTAAAATCGTATAATCTCCAGTAAAGTTTATATATTCCGCAGTAACATATGGAAGCCACAAAAGGTCATCTGAAAATCTAGTTCTTATACCACTATTTATTATAGGATGCCACCAATGCTGAACATCCCCTTCTATATACTGTCTTGACGCACTTTTTAAAATTTGCTCTTTAATTATATTAGGCTTTATAAGACCGATAGACATAGAATCTTGAAGTTGATCTCTAAATCCATAGGCTCCTCCTGATTGATAAAAAGCTGTTCTCGCCATATATCTACAACTATAATTTTGATATAAAAGCCACCCATTTAATAAATAATCCATAGATTTATTTGATGTTTTAACCTGTATAGCACCTAAAAATTTTTTCCAATAAGCTTTAATATCCTCTAAAGCTTCATCCACATTGTTCATGTTAGAATATTTATTTATTTTATTTTCTATATCCTCTAAAACATCTGCTTCACCTAAAAGTACTACAAGCTCTTTTCTCTCTCCTGCATTAAGTTTTATTTTACTTTGGATCACTAAACAAGAATCTAAAACACTTCCGAAAACTCCCTTTAAATTTTTTTCTCTTAATGCTTTAGGGGCTTTTAATCCTTTGTCAAATCCTAAGAAATCACTCCTATCACAAGTAAAGTTCAAACTATCTCCACCTAATATAGTTGCATAAGCTTTTAACTTTCCAAAGTATTCAGAATATCTATTTTCTCCAAATATATAATTGTCTTTTTTATAAGTTGTAATATATTTTTTAGTATTAAAGTTTAACACGCCTAAAACAAGCTGTGCATAGAAAAATACCGATACTTCTCTGTCTCTATTTGATGTATTTTCTAAAACTATCTTTTCAATTTTAACTTTTTCATCTTTTGGACAAAACAAAGTCATCTCAGATTTTATTTCCAAAGCTTTATGATTAAATATTGAATATCCAAATCCATGTCTTATTAAATATTCACCATTATCTCGAACTGGCTCTGGTGATATTGAAAAATATTTTCCACATTCATCATCTCTAATATATAATGCCTCTCCTAAAGTATCTTTTATATAATCATTGCTCCAAGGCGTTATTTTATTTTCTCTGCTATTTTCACACCATGTATGACTAGAACCACTTTCTGAAACATTAAATCCAAAATTATTATTTGCTATTACATTTATCCATGGAGCAGGAGTATTTTTGTTATTATTTAAATATATAACATAACTTGAATCCTTCTTATCAAATCCGCCATATCCATTAAAAAAATCTAGTTCTGATGTTATATCATATATTTTTGCTTCTGTCATATTTTCATCTAAATCATTTATGTTTTCAGGGAAATCATACTTCATATCCTCTACAATATCATCTGATGTTATTTGTGTTAATATAGTTTCTCTTTCTTTATTTATATAAAAAGACGCTATTGCTAATAAAAAGTCATGAATATCTTCGCCCATAGTTGATTTATTATAAAGAAATACTCCACCTTGTTTATTTATTACATCTTCTAAATATAGATTATTTATACTATTTAGTATTTCTTTTTGAAGAGGTTGATCATAACTTATTTTTTCATTATTATAAATTATTAAATCTGTTTTTAATCCTTTGCTTCTCCAATATTTATGCATTTTAATCATGGCTATTGCAAGATTCATTTCCTCATTATTTTGAATATCTACCATAGCTATTTTTAAATCTCCAGATATTCCATAAGCCCATAAATCTTTTTGAAATTTATTTATATTTTTTATATATTTCTCATAACTTTTCATATTATAATTTAAAAACAACATATATGATGCTAGTGCTTGATATATATTAGCCTGTTCTGAACTTATATTAAAAGACTTTAATTCAATCTGCATAGATTTATTATACATATTAAACGAACTCTCTAGCCTCGAAACCTCACTATATTCCTTAACAAGTTTTATTACATCTTCCTTCGACGAAGCTACACCAGTTATAAAATAAACCTGCTTTTTAACATCTTTAAGTAAGCTAATATTTGTTCGTATACTTAATATAGGATCTAATACTGTTCCCAATGTGTTAGACAATGATTTATTACTTTCAAAAACACTAGGACAATCCAAATCTTTATTTCTTCCTATAAAATTTAATCTAGCAGTTTCATAACTTACATCGAATAAATCACTTCCTATTAATTTATGAAATATATAAGAAACTTTATCATTTTTAGTCCTTGGTTTTCTTTTTCCAATTAAAACTTTATGTTCTTTATCATATTCTGTTTCTATAAAAAGATTTGAAAATCCAGGGTGAGCAGTATCTGCATCAAAAGTCGTTAAAACAACTTCCATATAACTTGTTATTTCTAAAGTTTTATCAATCTCTCCAACATTTTTTAACGTCACTTTTCTTATATCTAAATCATCCTCTGGAGCTACTACAACCTCCATTGAAGTTTCAACATCTTTATATTTACTGTTAAATAAAGCCTTATCAACAGAAAAACTAACATCATAGTTTTCTTTATTTTTCCTACAAGGTTCATAAGTTGCACTCCAATAACTATTATCTTTTAAATCCCTTATATAAATAAAAAATCCACTATTATCTAAAGTGTTATCACCTTTCCATCTATATAAAAGTTCTTCATTTTTTTTAGAATAGCCACTTCCAGTCAAAGTTAACATGGTTGAAAATGTTCCATTTGAAAGCAATAAAACCTCTGGATTTTTTCTTAAAATATTTTTATATACTCTTGGTACTAGTTCCTTAATATTGATATTTTTCTTATCTTCAATTTGTTCTAAATTTCTCTCAAAAGTTATAAAACTAGGAATTTTTTCCTTTAAAATAACTTCAGTTGCTTTAATTGCAGGAATACTATGAAATATTTTTTGTATATGATTATCATTTAAAACATTGTCTAAAGCTAATAAAGACATTCCCAAGTGATGAACCATATAACATCTAACATTCCTGCCTTTTCTCTTTATATTCGTTATCCCATCTTTATTACTTTTAGAAATTATATTATCATCTAATATTTTATTTATTCTGTTTGATGTAAAATCTATGGCTTCTATAAATCCATACTTACCTAGTGCACCATATTTTTCTAATAATCTTAAATTTTTAATTGATTCTGTTGGTGCCATTGTAAGTGTCATTATACTTGAATATGGGGATACTACAAGTTCATTTTCTAACCCTCTTTTCAATCCTATCCCTGGGACACCAAAAGCTCTATATTGATAATTCTCTGATGCATCAAACTCATAAAAAGCTGACTCTGATATTCCCCAAGGCACCCTTTTCTTTTTACCAAATGCAATTTGAGCCTTTATAACAGATTTATAAGTCAAATCTAAAAGAGTTCCTGAATAATTTTTCATTATTAAATTTGGCATAAAATATTCAAACATAGTTCCACTCCATGAAACTAAACTCTTTCCCCTAAATGCATTTGTCATAGCTCTTCCAAGCTTAAACCAATGACTATAATCAACTTCATTTCTTGATATTGCCAAAAATGATGCTATTCTAGATTCTGAAGCTAAAAGATCATAATGAGATTCTCCTAATGAATTATTTTCCAAATTATAACCTATTGAAAAAAGCTCTCTATCCTTATCATATAATATTTTAAAATTCATTTTATTGCATATTTCATCTATATTATTTATTAATTTCTTTACCCGAACTTCTATATCTTTTATATCTATTGGATTTTCTAAACAGTTCAATTTAGAGGTAATCTCATTCTCTAATCTTTCTATCCAATAAACATTTTCTTCTCCTTTAAAATACTCTCTTTTATTTTTAATATTTTGTAATTCTTTATTTAACACATTTATAAAGTCAGTTTCATTTAAAAGAACTTTATTTATGTTTAATTCTTCTCCCAAAATAGAATAAGTATCTTTAATAGCAAAGATTTGTTTTTTTTTGAATATAGTATTTTTTTTATAATCATTAAGTACCTCTTTTACAATTAAAAGACAAGCCAATAAATTTCCACTATCAACTGTTGAGATATATCTAGGATATAGTGGTTTTCTTGTTTTTGTATCATACCAATTTAAGAAATGCCCATTATATGTTTCTAATAACAACATACTACTTATTATTTTTTCTATTCTAAATAATGCATCTTCAAAAACTATATATCCTAAATCTAATGCTACTACATTTGATATAAGCCCCATTCCAATATTAGTTGGTGACGTTCTATAAGCTATTCCTTTAAAAGGCGATTCTTGATAATTATCTGGAGCTAAATAATTGTTTTCTTCATTTATAAAATCATCATAATATGCCCAAATTCTTCTACTTAATTGTCTTAAATATTTTTTGTCATTCTCTTCTAAATCAACTTTATCACAAACTATTTTTTTACTAATATTCCATGCTATAAGTGGAGCTAAAATCCAAAGAATTGATAGAGCATAAGTTATTAAAAATATTGCTAATCCTCCTTTAAAAGCAATAATCATAAAAATTATTCCACATACAGTTGAAAACCACATCTTTGAATAATAATAATTTAATGTACCTTTTACAGCTTTATCTGCTTCATCAGATGTTTCCCATTCTAACATATGCTTTTTAGATATAAAGACTCTATATAAAGTTTTTATTATTGCACAAACCATAGTATATGCTTGATACGGAATAAAACTTATAATTAAAAGCACTTGCTTAAAACTTTTAATTGTTCCTATTAACTTATTTTTAGGAGTTACAACAAAGTCAGTTATATTAAATAGTAAAGGAATCATAACCGCTAAGAATAGTATAAAAATTAATTCAATTTTAAAATCTAAAAAATATAAAATAACCCCATATCCAAACAAAATCCACGGTGCAATTATACTTCTCCTTAAATTATCAAATATTTTCCATTTTGATAAATGAGAAATATCGATGTTAAAAAGCCAAGGTATAAGCTGCCAATCTCCTCTTACCCATCTTTTTAATCTTTTTATACTACCTATATACGTTGTAGGATAATCATCTATAAATTCACTATTAGTTACAAGAGCACATTTAGCATAACATCCCTCTAACAAATCATGACTTAAAACCTTATTATTAGGTATATTTTTTTCTACAACCTCATAAAAAACATCAATATCTATAATACCTTTTCCTGTAAATATTCCTTCCGCAAAAAGGTCTTCGTAGGTATCAGAATAAGCTATGGAATACCCATCAACTCCTCCTTCTCCACCAAAAATCTTTGCAAATTTACTAGCATTAGCACTTTCTAAAGATATTGACACTTTAGGTTGCATAATTCCATATCCTCTCTCAACTCTACCATTTTTAATAATAGCTTTATTTAACGGATGAACCATTGCACCTATTAATTTTTTTATATTATTTCTAGGAACAAAAGTATCTGTATCTAAGGTTATTATATATCTTGCATCTCTTAAGTTTTCAATTGAAGTGCTTATAAGATTGAATGTATGATTTTTATCTTTCTTTAAAAGATTAATAAACTCTACTATTTTTCCTCTCTTTCTTTCTCTTCCCATAAATATATTTTCTTTAGGGTTGTAAGTTCTTTTTCTATTTAAAAAGAAAAACTTACATTCTTCTTCAAAATTATATTTCTTATTCAAATTCTCTATATTTTTTAGAGCAAAAATGTTTAATATTCTATCCTCATCTCTATTTTCCGTAACAGAATCCTTAAAATCTGCAAGTATAGCAAAATAAACATTACTAAGTTTATTAGCTAAATATATAATCTCTAATTTTTCTACTAAATTTAAAATATCATTTTTAGAAGATATAATAGTTGGAATTATAACTATAGTTTTATTATTATTTTCTAAATCATTTATATACATCTTAGGCACATGTCTTATATCCACATGTTTACACACATATCTATTTATTATTGATACTATTATTTCACTGCAAGGCACTAAAAGAATTATTGCCGCTACTAAATATTTATATATCTCAAAAGATTCTCCTAAAAGATAAATTATAAATAAAACTATAAAATCTATTAAAAGTGTTCCAAAAATATTTATACTTAAAAATTTTGAATATGAATAAATATTTTTAAGATTAAGTTTTAATTTCTCTCCCAATTCTTCAATACCATCATCTACCAAATAATACCCCACATGCTTTTTATATTCACAATTGATAACATTATTTCTCCTTGATAAATCAATTGCTTTTGTTGCAATATCAATTTCATTTATCCCATATTTCTTAGATATTTTCTCTATTTTATGACGGTAATAATCTTTAGATTTAAAATCCATTTTTTCATATGCCAAAGCTGGGTCTTGCATAAGTATTTTCTCAACCATTGAAGTATTTTGAAAAAAACTTCTCCAATTTATACTGTCTATTTGTCGAAATGATATTATAGATGCTCCAATTTCCTCTTCTAATGATGCCTCTAAAAAATTAATATTTTCTCCGTTTTCTTTATGTTTAAATTCTTCTCTTATTATTTCATTTATTTCATTATTTTGAGTTAAATTATATTTTATAGAATTATTTAATGACTGCAAAAATATAAATGATTTATTTTTTATTTGTTCTTTTAAATCATTTAATTTGTTATAATTTTCATCTAATAATTCTAAAGTACGAGCTAAATCTTCCCCTTCTTTTTTATCTTTTTGCATATCTTTTAAACTATCAGTAAACTTTGATAAATTTATTATTAAGCTTGCTCTAAGCATTAAAGGAAATGCCCATAGTTCACCCATTGTTAGCATTTCATTCTCATTTTTTATAAAATTTATACAATCTATTTCTGTAATTTTTCCTCTATGACTTTTAACCATTTTCATAGCTAAATTAAATATTCTAGGAGAAACTTTTTTATCAATATCTTCTAAAATCAAATTATTAAAATATTGAATAGGCATATTGAGTTTAACAACTTTATACTCTTTTTCAATAAGATAAATATTATCAAGAAGCCATTGCCCACCCCCTATAATTTCTTCTTTTTCATTAGATAATTTTTTTATGTAGCTATGAGTATCTTTTATTTTAATTAAACTATCTTTTAATTCTTTTAAAATATTTTTTCTACTAGACACTAAATTACTTTTACTCACTACTGTTCTCCTTTACAAAATTCTTCCTTAAAATAGTTTTTACCAAAAAACAAAAAATAATTACTAATATTCATTAATTTTTAAAAATTTAAACATATTTATGTACATTTTTTGAAATAATAAAATTTATTTAATGTAAACAACTCCATACCTTGACCTACTTAATTATTAATTTTATAATCAACTTAAATCCAATTTGGATTTAAGTTTGTTTAAATAAATAAAAAATAATTTAGAAAGGGTGACTATATATTGAAAAAATTATTTCATCTATTTTGGGTATATTTAAAGATATCTTCCACAACTCATGGAGGTGGCTATGCCATGATTGGAATAACAGAAAGGGAATTAGTTGAAAATGAAAAATTAATTTCTGATGATGAATTCATGGAAATTATAAGTATGTGCCAAGCATTTCCTGGACCTATTGCAATTACATCTACTGCCTTTGTAGGATATAAATTATATGGTCTAACAGGTGCCATTGCAGCTCTTTTGGGTATTTTATTGCCATCTGCCATAGTAATTTTTATAATATCATCTTTACTTGTCGAATATCATACAAACCCCTATGTAGAAGCTGCCATAAGTGGTATAGATGCCGTTGTACCAATGCTTATACTACTTGCTATTGTAAAATTTGGTGCAAAGTTTAAAAAAAATGCTCATAATATAATACTTGCTATTATAGCTATCATAGCTTTAGAATTTTTCAATCTAAATCCGGCTATATCAATTGTTATCTATGCAGTTTATGGTTTAATTGTTTTTAAATTTTTATATAAAGAAAAATAAACCTTATTAAAGTTTTTTATAATTTACTTTAATAACCTTAATATTTTACATAGCTAATTTTAAAATATAAACATTTACAAAACTTGACTTAACAATTTGTTAATAATATAATTTTCTTGAATCCAAATTGGATTTAAGTTTTTAATGTTTTAAGGAGATGCATATTTTGTTTAGCTTAGATAACTTAAACCAAAAAGAAAAGCAAATTTATAAAGCAATAATCACATCTAATAACAAATTAAAGAAAGATATAATGACTGAACTTAATTTGCCTAAAACCACAGCAAATAGATTATTGCAATCTTTAATAAATAAAAATCTTATAAAAGAAATTGGTACTGATAAATCAACAGGTGGCAGACCACCTATTATTTATGGTAGTAAAGAAGATAGTTTTTATATAATAGGCATGGATTTAGCTAGAAGTTATTCAGAAGTAATTATACTAAATAGTTCTCTAAAAATAATTTTTAATCATAAAATTACAATGACAGAAACTTCAACTCCTGAATCTGTAATTAGTTATCTATCATCTAAAATTAAAGAGGCTTTAAATCAATTATATATCAATGAAGATAAAATACTAGGAATGGGTATTGGAACTGTTGGACCTGTAAATATTAAAACTGGTATTTTAGGAAATGTGACTAATTTTAAAAACAATTCTTGGAGTGGAGCTGACATAAAATCATTAGTATCTAAACACTTTTCATTTCCTCTATTTATAGGAAATGGAGCTAACATGGCAGCATTAGGAGAATTTCACTTTAACTATAATCCATTAGTTCAAAAAGTTGCTTATGTAAACTTAGGGCTTGGAATTAGATATGGCTTAGTAGTTAATGGAAAAATAATAAAAAATCCTAATAGCAAAGAAGATGCCTTCGGTCATATGACAATTAAATATGACGGTGATTCTTGTCCTTGTGGAAACAATGGTTGTCTTGAACTTTACGCAACTATTGGCGGTATAGAAAAAATATATAAAAAATATTCAAACAAAGATATTTCTTTAGATTTAATAGTTCAAAATATAAAAGATGAATTTAAGTATACAGAAGCTGACTTAAGTAATACTAAATTTATTGAACACATGATTAACTATTCAGAAAAAACAAATAATTTTTCTTTTAAGGCATTAAATGAAGGAATTAGAATATTATCCTTAGGACTAAATAATTTTTCTAATCTAATAAATGCAGATAGGATAGTTATAAATGGTCCCTTAATTCAATTAGATTATATAATTTACAATTTGCTTTGTTATCATTTAAAAAATATACACAATAATGGCTCAGTAGATTCGATATACACCACTGAAGGATATTTTAAAGAAAATATAATTTCAACTGGTGCGGCTTTTACTATGCTACTTAACAAACTGCAATTATAATTCATTTCACTAACAAATTATTCTTATTCCTTAAAATAATTTAAAACAAACTATTATAAATTTAAAAGAAAGAGTGATTACATATGAAAAAATATTTACACCTCTTTTGGACATATTTAAAAATCTCTGCTACAACACACGGTGGAGGATATGCCATGGTTGGGATAATGGAAAGAGAACTTGTTGAAACACAAAAAATGATGTCCGGTGAAGATTATATGGAAACTGTAGGGATTTGCCAAACATTCCCTGGACCATTAGCTATAACATCTTCAGGTTTTATTGGTTATAGATTAGCAGGAATTGGCGGAGCTATTTCTTGCCTTCTAGGAGTTTTATTACCCTCTTTTGTTATAATTTTTATAATTTCTACTATATTACTAACATTTGACCAAAACCCATATGTTAAGGCTGCCATAACTGGTATAGATGGAGTAGTTCCTATGCTTATCTTACTAGCAGTTGTTAAATTTGCTGCAAAACTTAAAAAAAATGTGCATAACATTATAGTTGCAATTATTGCACTTATTGCTTTAGAAGTATTTGATGTGAATCCAGCAGTTGTAATAATAGCAGCAGCAATTTACGGTTTATTTGTATTTAGATTCTTATTCAGAGATAAAGGAGGAGCTAAATAATGATATTGATTCAATTATATGTAGTATTTTTAGCGGTTGGAACATTAGCTTTTGGTGGAGGATACGCAATGCTTCCATTTATAAAAAGTCTTTTGGTAAACAATATGCATTGGATAACAGCAGCTCAATTTACAAGCTATATAGGTATATGCCAAATAGCTCCCGGTCCTGTTTCAGTTAATCTTACATATTTTGTTGGATTTAAATTAGCAGGAGTTCCAGGTGGAATATTAGCCATGATTGGACTATGTACTACACCATTTATTTTAGTATCAATTGCCTTTAAAGCCTTCTCTAAATTTAAAGATTCTGTTGTTTGGAATGCTTGTTTAAAAGGAATGAAACCAGCGTTAATCGCATTACTTTTAAGCGCTTTGGTTATGGTTTGTAAAACAGCTTACATAGGAAAAACATTCAATGGAGAATGGCATGAAATTGTAATTACAGTAATTTCAGGTATTCTTCTATTCTCTAAAAAGGTTCATCCAATATTTATAATTATTTTAGCAGCAGTCCTTGGAATAGTATTTCAATTTGTACCTTTATTCAATTAAAGTTGAAAATACAAAAAGGTTTGTATTCTTTAAAACTACACTTAGTTTTATTTAATACAAACCTTTTTTATTATTTCAAATATAAATTAAAATATTTTTTAATAATTTTCAACATTTACACATACAACGCCACTTAAATCTTTAATTTCATTTACTAGCTCCATGATTTTTACATTATTCTTACATCTAAACTTAGAACTTATATGATATATATTTATCTCATCTAAAGCCTCTTTTTCAACTTTGTAACTTAAAATATAATTAGAATTCTTTCCAAGTATATCCATTATTTCATTTCTAGGCTTAGATTGAACCTTAATATTCATCTCAACAACTTTATGAGAACTTAATTTAAATATTCTTTGAAAAAACTCAAGTCCTACCAAAACTGCAATTGTTCCTAAAATAGCTATCATATAAAGACCAGAACCTGATGCAAGACCTATTGCTGCTACAACCCATATACCGGCTGCAGTTGTTAAACCTCTTACTATTTTTCTTTCAATTATTATAGTTCCTGCTCCTAAAAAACCTATTCCACTTACAACTTGTGCTGCAATTCTACTCGGATCTAAAGAAATATTATTATACCTTAAAACATCTGCAAATCCATATTGAGATACTATCATTATAAGAGCGCTACCAACTCCAACTAAAAAATGAGTTCTAAGCCCAGCCTCTTTTGAACGAAGCTCTCTTTCAAGACCAATAGCTCCCGCTAAAATTCCAGCTAGAACAATTCTAAGTACTATATCATGAATATTATAAGTAGGTACTGCATTCATACATCTTCCCCCTTTGTAATAATAATTAAATATGTATACGATTGTAAAATTATATGATTACAATGTAAAAGCTAAAGCCTTTATAAATTAGGCCTTATTTTATCACATTATTCAATTTAAATAAACAATAAACCTAAAATTAATTAAATAAATTTTTATATCACTTATTTAATTTAATAATATAAAAACCTTGGTACAATATATAAAAAAATATAGAAATAATTTATAAAATTAAAACCTTTTTACTAGGTATTTTTTATAATAACTTAAATTAAAACCCAACCTAAATTTTTAGAATTATAAATTGTATTTCTCTAATATTATATTAATCTTTATTAAAAACATATTCCTACTATGATAAAACAACTAAAAACCTCCTCATAAAATAAACATTTATGAAGAGGTTTTTTATTAAAATTATTTCATAAGCTTACTAATATTATTTGTAAATTCAACTGGATCTTCTATTGCTAATCCTTCTATAAGAAGTGCCTCATTATATAAAAGATTTGTATATAAATTAAACTTTTCTTTATCATTTTCATAAGCATTCTTTAATGCCTTAAACACATCATGATTTGTGTTAATTTCCAAGACTTTTTCAGCCTTTACACCTTCATTATTAGGCATAGCACTCAAAATCTTTTCCATCTCAATTGTTACTTCTCCCTCTGCTGATAAGCAAACTGGATGATTTTTTAATATCTTTGATGCTTTAACTGCTTTAACTCTATTTGATAAAGTTTCTCTCATAGCGTCTAAAATATTTCCTGTTTCTTTAGTTTCCTCTTCTGATAATTCTTTTTTATCCTCAGGTTCAATTCCTAAATCTCCACTAGACACTGACTTAAATTCTTTCTCTTTATAAGAGTTCAACATTTTTATAGCAAATTCATCAACATCTTCTTTAAAATATAAAATTTCATATCCTTTATCTAATAAAAGCTCTGTTTGAGGAAGTTTTTCTATTCTATCTATCGAACTTCCAACTGCATAATAGATATATTTTTGATTTTCTTGCATTCTTTCTAAATATTCATCTAAAGTTACTAGTTTCTTTTCTTTTGAAGAATAGAACATTAATAAATCTTCTAAAACATCTCTATTAGCTCCAAATTCACTATATACGCCATATTTTAATTGTCTTCCAAAAGAATTATAGAATTTTTCATATTTTTCTCTATTATTCTTTAACATACTTTTTAATTCATTTTTTATCTTAGTTTTAATATTTTTAGCAATAAGTCTTAATTGTCTATCATGTTGAAGAATCTCTCTTGATATATTAAGAGATAAATCCTCTGAATCCACAACCCCTTTTACAAATCCAAAATAGTCTGGAAGAAGGTCTGCACATCTGTTCATTATTAAAACACCATTTGAATATAACTCTAAACCTTTTTCATATTCTTTAGAATAAAAGTCATATGGTGCTCTCTCTGGAATAAATAAAATTGAATTATAACTTACTGCCCCATCAACACTTATATGAAGATGACTAAGTGGTGTGTCAAAACCATAATGTTTTTCTAAATAGAAATTATTATAATCCTCATCCTTAAGTTGAGTTTTATTTTTCTTCCATAGAGGAACCATACTATTTATAGTTTCTATTTCCTTATATTCTTCATATTCATTTTCACTACCTTCTTTAGGCTTGCTCTTAGTTAATTCCATTTTAATTGGATATCTTATAAAATCTGAATACTTCTTAATAAGAGATTGTATATTATATTCATCTAAATATTTATCAAAATTCTCATCATCATTATTTTCTTTTACTTTTAGTATTATTTCAGTTCCAACTGTTTCCTTATTAGTTTTTTCAATAGTATATCCATCAGCACCTTCTGATTCCCATTTATAAGCTTCACCACTATTTAATGCCCTACTTATAACAGTAACCTTATCAGCTACTAAAAATGCTGAATAAAAACCGACACCAAATTGACCAATTATTCCATGCTCATCATCTAATTCATTTTCTTTTTTAAACTTTAATGAACCACTTTGAGCAATAACACCTAAATTATTTTCAAGGTCATCTTCAGTCATTCCAATACCTGTGTCTTCTATTTTTAAAATTCTATTTTCTTTATCTATGTGTATGTTTATAAAGTAGTTATCTTTATTAAAACTTATTGACTTATCAGTTAATGCTTTATAATAAATCTTATCTATAGCATCACTCGAGTTTGAAATAAGCTCTCTTAAAAATATATCTCTATTTGTATAGATAGAATGAATCATAAGGTCTAACATTCTTTTAGATTCTGATTTAAACTGTTTCTTTTCCAAAATAATCTCTCCTTTATAACATATTACATATGTTTTATTTATTAGCACTTAATCAATTCGAGTGCTAACTATAATTTTTATATAACACATTTTATTATTTATGTCAATACTAGTAATTTATTCCCTAGCTTTATAAAATGCCTATAATTCCATATTTATTTTTTCTCTGTATGCTTTAGGACTTACACCATTTATTTTTTTAAACATTTTAGAAAAATTTAATGGATCCCTATATCCTACTGACCTTGCTATATCACTTATAGATAATTTATCATTATTAAGTAAAACATATGCCTTTTCCATTCTATAGTTTAATAAAAATTCCTGAGGCGATATATTTAAATTTTTCTTAAAAACAGTAAAAAGATAACTTCTATTTACTCCAATAAAATTAGCTATATCGGTAATTTTAATGTCCTCTATATAATTATGCTCTATATATTCTATGGCTTTTTTTATATAAATATCGATTTGCTTTTCTACTTTCTCTTTTTGATACTCTGTATTTCCAACCAATTCAGCCAAAAATAAATACAATAATCCCTCTCTTTTAAGTTCATCTTCAAAATTTATATTTTTTAATTTTAATATTTCATCAATATATAATTTTAAAGCATTAGGTTTTTTTACATAATTAAATATCAAATTTTCTCTATTTAAATCTGCATTTTCTAAATAACTTTTAGCCTTAAGCCCATTAAAACCAATCCATATATACGTCCAAGGATTAGTTTTATCTGCTTCATAATATGCTAATGTATCTGGGCATATTAAAAATCCTTGATTTTGTGTCAAACTATATTTTTTATTTTCTACTATATAACATCCTTTTCCCTTTAATATAAAATGTATTAAATAATGATTTCTAACTGCAGGTCCAAAACTATGCTCTGGTAAACATTCCTCAATACCACATTGACATAAAAACAAATCTGATTGTTCTTCATTTTTATATTCTAAATACTTAAAATAATTATCTTCAGAATATTTAACAGGTGCCATAATAAATTCCTCCATGCAATACACTATATGTTATATTATTTTATATCAATTTACATTGCAATTCTAGTATAAATTAATATTTAATATAATTTTTACCTAATTGAATGTAAATATTAAAATATTATTTGTAAAACTTAATTACTATTCCCAATACTCTATATTCTAAAACCTATATATAACATTTTTACATATAACATCTAACATATGTATATTTAAATCTACCTAGTATGTATGTATAATTAATACTATAAAAACAAATTTATCAAATATATAATCTAATGTTAAAGAATTTATATTAAATTACGGGTTTATGTAAACAAATACAAAAAATTATTTTTAAGGAGACATCACTATGGGAATAAGTTTTAATCAAAATAAAAAAATGTTTCATATATCATCAAACAAAACAAGTTATATCATAAAAATTTTAGATACTAATCATTTAATTAGCCTTTATTGGGGTAAAAAACTAAATTCTGATAATGTTGAATACGTTTTTAGAACTAGAGATTTTGGAAGTTTTTTAACTAATACAGACAATATCAATGGATTTATGATAGAATCTACAAGCTTAGAATATCCAAGCTTTGGTGCAACTGACCTTAGATCGCCAGCTATTGAATTTCAATTCAAAGATGGTACAAGCGCAACTGACCTAAGGTATAAATGCCATAATATATATAAAGGAAAAAACAAGCTTGATAACCTACCTGCCACATATATTGAAAATGATACAGAAGCTGAAACCCTTGAAATAACACTTATCGATTCTTTAAAAAATGTGGAAGTTATTCTATCTTATAGTGTTTTTGAAGAATTTAATGCAATAACAAGAAGCGTTAAAGTTAAAAATTTAAGCAAAGAACCTGTTAATATTGAAAGAATTTTAAGTGCAAATTTTGATTTTAAAGATGCTAAATTTGATTTCATTCAACTATCAGGAGCTTGGGCAAGAGAAAGAGATTTTGTACGCACACCTTTAAGACGAGGCAGTCAAAGTATCGAAAGTAGACGTGGTGCTAGTAGTCACACTCAAAATCCTTTTATAGCATTAGCAAGACCAGACACTAACGAACATACTGGAGATATTTTTGGTTTTAGCCTTGTTTATAGTGGAAACTTCTTGGCTAATATTGAAGTTGATATGTATGAAAATTCAAGAGTTCAAATAGGTATTAATCCTTTTGATTTTAAATGGCTTTTAGAAAGTGGAGAAGAATTTCAAGCACCTGAAGTTGTAATGGCTTATTCTCATGAAGGAATTACAGGAATGTCCCACATCTATCACAATCTTTACGGCAAAAGACTTTGCAGAGGAAAATATAGAGATAAAACAAGACCTATTCTTATAAACAACTGGGAAGCTACTTATTTTGATTTTGATGATAAAAAAATTGAAGCAATAGCAAAAGAGGCTTCATCATTGGGAATTGAATTGTTTGTTTTAGATGACGGTTGGTTTGGAAAAAGAAATGATGATAAAAGTTCTTTAGGCGACTGGTTTGTTAATGAAGAAAAATTAAACGGTGGGCTTAATAACTTAGCTAATAAAATAAATAATATGGGAATGAAATTTGGTTTATGGTTTGAACCTGAAATGGTCTCCCCTATAAGTAAATTATATGAAAAACATCCTAACTGGTGCATTCATATAGATGGTAGAACAAAATCTACTGCTAGAAATCAACTTATTTTAGACCTTGGAAGAAATGATGTTAAGGAATATATAATAGAAACAGTTAGTAATGTTTTAAAAAGCGCCAATATAGAGTATGTAAAATGGGATATGAATAGAAACATGAGTGAAGTAGCTTCATCAGTTTTAGATCCTGCAAGACAAAGGGAAACTTCTCACAGATATATTTTAGGTCTTTATGAAATTTTAGAGGAAATAACTAATAGATTCCCTAACATTTTATTTGAAAGTTGCTCAGGCGGTGGTGGAAGATTTGATGCTGGAATGCTTTATTATATGCCACAAGTTTGGACAAGCGATGATACTGATGCTATAGAAAGACTTAAAATTCAACATGGAACATCTATTGTCTATCCAAATGTTACAATGGGTTGCCATGTTTCTGCTGTTCCAAATCATCAAGCTCACAGAATAACCCCTTTAAAAACAAGAGGAGCTGTAGCTATGTCAGGAAATTTTGGATACGAATTAGATATAACTAAATTATCTAATGAGGAAAAAGAAATCATGAAAGAACAAATAAATTTCTATAAAGAAGTTAGAGATACTATTCAATTTGGTAAGCTTTATAGACTTTCTAACCCTTTTGAAGATAATGACGTAGCTTGGATGTATGTATCTGATGATAAAAAAGAGATTATTGTAACTTTAGTTAGACAATATGCTACAGTAAATAGAGGCTTCACTAATTTAAAATTAAAAGGATTAGATGAAAATTCTTCCTATGAAGTTGTCGGAGAAAATTTAACATTAGGAGGAGATATATTGATGAATTTAGGACTTAATATTCCTATGTTTGAGGGAGATTTTGCTTCAAAAGTATGGAGATTAATTAAAAAAGACTAATTCACATATATGTTAATATAAATAATACGTCTATCAAAAGTAAAAAATTTAAAGATTGTTAATAAAATTTTATGATATTAGATAAAGAAGATTTTTTATGATGCAAAATCAACTCTTTAATCTGATATCATTTTTATTTTCAAACGTTAGAGTTGTATTAAATAATAAAAACAATAACTTATAATATAAATTTTGTTCACAAAATATTAATCAAATGTTAATTAAATATTAATACTTTTATTACATATTATGGTATTTAATTATTGTAATGCGCTACCAATAGTGCTAAACTTATTATATACTTATTGATAATGATTTTCATTTATTTAAACAGAAGAACTTATATAGGGGGAAAAAGAATGTTTTTAGACGAATTAAAATGTGGTGACTCTGCTGAAATAGTAGAATTAAACGGTGATGAAAAATTATGCAAAAGATTAACTGCATTAGGTTTCATCAAGGGATCTACCTTAAAATTAAAAAGAAAAGTATTATTCGGTGAAACTTTAATAATAAATATAAGAGGCTTTGATATAGCTTTAAGAAAAAGTGATATTAAAGGAATAGTATTAAAATAAATATTAAATCAATGATAATTTTAAATAAAACTAAAAAGAAAATTACCTAGGGAGGATTTATTAATGAAAACAATCGCTTTGATTGGTAATCCTAATGTAGGTAAAACCACTTTATTTAATGCTCTTACCGGTTCTAAACAAAAGGTTGGTAACTGGGCAGGTGTTACTGTTGACAAGAAAGAGGCTTTTTTGGAAAATACAAAAATAGTGGACTTACCTGGGATTTATGCTATGGATACATTCTCTAACGAAGAAAAAGTATCTAAACATTTTTTACAAAATGAACAAGTTGACCTTATTTTAAATATAGTTGATGCTTCTAACATTGAAAGAAACCTATATTTAACAATGCAACTTAAACAATTTAACAAACCAATAGTTCTTTTAGTAAATATGATAGATGTTGCTGAAAAGAAAAATATATTTTTAAATTTCAATGCTCTTGAAAAACAATTTAAAGTAAAAGTTATACCAATATCAGCTTCTAAACGCAAAGGTTTGGGCGTTGTACAAGATTTTATCAAAAATACAAATGATTTTTCTAAATATCTAGACAACTCGGTTTATGAATTTAAAAATGAGAATGAAGTATATAAATTCATAGATACTAACCTTAAGTCTAGCTATAAAAAGAATGGTAGTAACCTTTCTTTAACAGATAAAATTGATAATATAGCTTTAAACCCATGGCTATCTTATCCAATATTTTTTGCTATAATAGTTCTAATATTCTTGTTTACCTTTGCTTGGGTTGGACAACCATTGGCAGACAAGTTAACAGATTTTCTAACGGGTTCTATTCCTGACTATATAACTAGCACCATACTTGCTAATGCATCTCCATGGTTTACTTCATTAGTAGTAGATGGAATAATTGGTGGTGTTGGTTCTATTATAGGTTTCTTACCACTTATAGTATCTTTATATTTCTGTATCTTCTTATTAGAAGAAAGTGGATACATGGCAAGAGTTGCCTTTTTAATGGATGGAATAATGAAAAAAATGGGACTTTCAGGTAAAGCATTTATTACAATGATGCTTGGATTTGGTTGTTCAGTTCCTGCTATAGGTTCTGCAAGAACATTAGAAAGTGAAAAAGATAGAAAACTTGCTGGTCTTTTAGCACCTTTAATGTCTTGTAACGCTAAGTTACCTATTTACGCATTATTTGTATCTGTATTCTTTAGAGGTCACGAAGCCTTAGCTATATCATCAATATATATACTTGGTGTAGTTATTGCATTTATAGTTGGAACTTTATTCTCTAAAACAGTATTTAAAAAAGATACTGAACCTTTTGTGGTTGAACTTCCAGAATACAAAATTCCAACAGTTACATCTATGGTAAAACAAATTTGGAGCAAAACTAAAGGATTTTTAGTAAAAGCCGGAACTATAATTTTTGCTATGAGTGTTCTAATATGGTTCTTACAAAGCTTTAATGCTCATGGATTTACCACTAATATAGATACTAGCTTCTTAAAATCTATTGGAGATATATTCATTCCATTCTTTGCACCATTAGGTTTTGGAAACTGGCAAGCTTCTGTATCATTACTAACAGGATTAATGGCAAAAGAAACAGTTCTATCAACAATGCAAGTAATTTATCCTGGAGAACTTCATTTAGTACTTCCAGCATACTTTACTACTATATCAGCTTATGCCTTCTTAATATTTGTTTTATTATATACACCTTGTATAAGCGCATTAGGTATGTTAAAGAAAGAATTTGGAGGCAAATTCACTATTATGGCAGCATGCTTCCAAATAGGCCTAGCTTGGATTGTTTCTTTATTATTTTATAATGTTGCTATGCTTACAACAAATGGAGGGGGTAAAATGGAATATATAATAACAGCTATAATAATTTTATTTGTTGCTTTTATAATATTTAAAAATTTAAGAAAATCAGCTAAAGGGGAATGTCATTGCTCTGGTTGTACTTCACAATGCGGAAAAAGACAATCTCCATCAAAAGTAAAAACCTTAAAATAATATAAAAAAAAGAAGTTATAATATTTTATAACTTCTTTTTTATGCATCTTTTTATCAAATTTTTAAACAAAAACATAAAAAAATTAAATAAAAGTATTGGGAGTCATACTAAAATAAGATTGGTGACTCCCTTTAAAATTATTTACTATATATGTACTAAACTTTATACATATTGATGTTTATTTTGAGAATTATTCACAATAAATCTCCATTGGATATTTTTATATTCTTCCGTTGCATAGTTTATTCCAACTCTTGGTGTCGCATCATAATTTGGAATATATCCATCATCCTCAATCCATAATAATTCCGACGACACTAAATCTTCACCATTTAATGTTTTGTCTATTTTTAGAGCTTTTGTGAGTCTACCTGGTCCTATTAAACCTTCCACTCCTCTTATTAAAACTGCTTCAGGAAACCCTTCAACTCCTGTTACTATATTTAACATATAATGTATTCCATAACACAAATATATATATGCTACTCCACCATTTCTATACATTATCTTAGTTCTCTCAGTTTTTCCTTTATGGGCATGACATGCAGTATCTTGCTCGCCATAATAAGCCTCTGTTTCTGTTATACGTATTTTTTTTATTTCGCCATCAACTCTTCTGCAAAGCAGTTTTCCTAAAAGTTTTGGAGCCAAATTTACAGCTGAATCATTATAAAAATCTTCATTTAACTTTTTGGGTTTACTCATATCTTTTATCACCATCCACAAAATTACTTTAAACCACGCTACTTATATATTATAACATTTTCTTAACTTAATGATAAAAGTTTATTTTTTCTAATTACAATTTATTTATTTATTAAAAAATATTAACTTTTAATACCACTTTATTAAAATTTATCTATTTTTAAAAAATTCTCATTTTCATTTATATTTTAAGATAATCTTATATTATTTATCATAACTGAACCACTATCCTTTTGATTAAATATTAAAGTTACCTTAGCTATATTCTTTAAATTAACCCCACTAAATACCTCTAAAGGAATTCTAATATCACTTAAAACTGTATAACTTGACCAAGAATACACTATCTTATCTTCAAATTTACCATATACATTATCACCCTCTACATAATTTAAACTTTGACTTTCATCTCCCAAAACTATTTGAGATTTATTACCAAATTTATCTTCTAATCTAATTATAAAAGATTGACTTTGATTTTTTAAATTTAAATTATCTGATGGATCTATTGCTAGATTTAAAATTAAACTATCATACTTTTTAAAATTAATATTATTTATAGGAATTTCAAATACCCCTAATCTATCTTCCCACTTTATATTTATTAATCTCTTACAATCAAAGCCTTCAATATTTTGAAGAGGAAGATTAAATCCATCTATCTCATTTTCTCTACTTTGCAAAGCTTGTTTTAAAACATTAACTTCTACCTTTTCATAAACCATATCATGAATATTTTCATAATCTAAAATTACTTGCTGTTTTTTTCTCCAAAATTGAATTTTCACCTCTAAACCATACATATATGCAGGCTCAAAACTACTATAATCATTAAAGGATACAATCCTATTTTTATAAAAAACACTATCTAAAAAATCTCTTGAAAAATTTTTTAAAAAAGTTTCTTGATCTACCCTATCTATCTGATTTTTTATCTTCTCTTTATCATTTAAATAGTTAGAATCATTTTTTATAAGCATAGAATTAAACCAATTATGATTAGAATTTTTAAGAAAAACTAGATTAACATCACTTGTCCTATTTTTATTTAAAGTTATAGAATCAAACAATGAAAAACCATCTAAAGTATCAACATCACCATCAAGTTCTGGAACTATTATTGATATTGGTATATCTGGATATTCCCTATCTAATTCATCTGGAAGAGTTGGTGCTACACTTATTACTCCCTTTACATTATCATTTTCTAAAGCTATATCAATCGCAGTTTCTCCCCCTCTTGAATGTCCTATAAGAAATATATTATCTAAATCAAGCATTCTTGTTAAATCAACACTAAACCCTTCTAATATTCCGTTATTAGCATCCTCAAAAGCTTTAATAAAACTAGGAAACATATTTCTAACCTTTTTATTATCATCTTCATTTCCAAAATTTGAATTATAAGCTCCCTGTATATCTAAAGTAAAGGTAGCATATCCACAACTCGCTAAATAATCCACTAAATACTTAAAACCCTTATCAAATCTAGTATCATTACTGGTATTATTGTATCTTCCATGAATTATTAGAACTACTGGATATCTCCCCTCTTTACTAGGTATAGATGCAAGCCCCCTAACATTATAGTAAACAGTATTTCCTAACTCTGTAACAAAACTTTTTTCCCCTAAATCAAAATCAGCTTCTATTATATCCATAGTAGCCGATTCTTTAATTTCTACACTATTTATTTCTTTTTCGGTAGTATAAACTGTGCTAGTTTCTGCAACTTTCTTTTCCTCTTCAGCACATCCAAATAAGTTAATAGAAAAAATTGCTATTACAAAATAATAAAAAAATTTCCCCATCACTAAAACACTCTCTTTCACCTTTAAAACACTAAATAATATTAATGCTTTTTTAATATTATTTTTTTACACATTCCATACTCATACCATTCACACTCCTTACAAATATCTGCTAATATATCACTTGTTATTTTTCTTTGCACAAGATTTATAACATCTTTATACACATAAAATTCTTCCTTTAAGTTAAAGTACTTTAATACTTTTTCATCCATAGTTTTAACCTTAACTTCGCTACTACAAGCTTGTCCTTTGTTATGCGGACAAGCTACGCACAAATCATCCAATCCACATTCTATCTTAATCTTAAAACCTTGTTTATTTTTTAAAATTTCTATATTTTTATCCATATTTTTTATAAATTCTGCACTATACCCTCTACCCTCATACGATTGAGTGCATAACAAATGATGCGGTCTTAATATCATATTTTACTCTCCCTCTTACTAATAATTATGATTATCTAATAACATATTTATTTCATCCACAGTCAAATTCCTATACTCACCACCCTTTAAAGATTGGTCTAATTTTAAATCACCAATTGCTACCCTTTTAAGATAAACTACATAACAGCCTACTGCTTTAAGCATTCTCTTTACTTGATGTTTTTTCCCCTCCGAAATTGTAAGATATCCAGAAACTATTTTGGGATTATAATTTTTACAATCTACATCAATTAAACTTTTAATATAAATTTCTTCTTTAAAATCTAAATATCTTCCCTCTTTATATATCTCTATTTTAGCCGGTTTAGTTAATATTTCATTTTGTTGTAAAAAAACTCCTTCTTCTAAAGATTTTTTATCACTTTCATTTAAAGAACCTAAAGCCCAAAAAAAATAAGTTTTATTAATATGCTTACTTGGATGCATTAAAAGATGCTCAAACTCCCCATCATTAGTAAATAAAAGCAATCCTTCCGTATCCTTATCAAGCCTTCCTACATGAAAAATCCCACTTGCCTCATCATTAAAATAATCAAAAACAGTTTTATTTTCCTTGTCCCTAGTTGCAGTTATACATCCACTTGGTTTATTAAACATATAATAAACTTTTTCTTTATATTTAACCTCCGTATTATCATAAAGTATTATATCAATGCCTTCTTTAATTTCTAACGTTGGCTGTATCGAAATTTCTCCATTTACCATAACTAATCCCTGTTTTATATATTCTCTAACATCTTTTCTTCTTCCAACACCAGCCTCAGCTAAATATTTATCTAATCTCATATCCATCTCCTCACTACAATTCATATATATTTTAAAAATTATTAATTTTATTATACAAAAATTTGTTAAAATTAATATAAAAAAATCCATTCACATAATTTAGAATGGATTTTTCATCTAAAATTTAAATAACTCCTACTACATCATCTACTGGTAATGATAAACAAATTCCTCTAGCCTCTGTCTTTAATCCAACTTTTTCATTTATCATTTTCATTATTTCATATCTATTTTTATCTTCTGCTAAAATTAATACAAATTCCTTTTCAGGTTCTATAGTTATTCCAAGAAATTTTGATACTTCGTTTGTATCTAAACTACGACAATGAATTACTGTCCCTCCCGTAGCACCTGCTTTTTTAGCAAACTCCATTGTTTGCTCTGAAAAACCATAATTAACTATTGCCACTATTACACCAAATTCTTTAGTTGTAGACATATTATCACTATCCTTTTTATTTTCTTTATTCCAACAATCATTAGTTGGCAGAAACACCTCTTTTGATATTATTACACCTGCGCTTGATATAGGAACACTAAACGCAATACCATTTCCACGATTAATTAAATTAATACTATTATTTAAACTTTCTAATATTAATTTACTCTTACAACTTGGTATTATGCTTAAAATTATATCTTTCTCGTTCTTATTTAATCCTAGATAATCTAAAATTTCTGAGCTTGCTGTTCCCTTTCCTAAACAAATAAGGTTAATTACCACATTATGCTTTCTATAAATACCAACTACTTTTTCACCCATACCACGCTCGACAATACTAACTAATAATTTAATCTTTCTTATATCACCCACAGATTATTTCTCCTCATCATAATTAATAATTTCATACTCCTCTTTAGACACATTCCTATCAATAATTTTCTTAGATTTCTTTATTTTGATATTATAAATTAAACCTAAGATTTGTATGGATATTAAAGGAGTCATAGCTACCATTGCTATTATGCCAAACGCATCTGTTAATATATTTCCCCCTATGGCATCACAAACTCCCATAGCAATTGGTAATAAAAATGTCGCAGTCATAGGCCCAGATGCTACTCCTCCTGAATCAAAAGCTATTGCAGTAAACATCTCTGGAACAAAAAATGATAATATTATAGCAATACTATATCCTGGTACTATTAAGTACCATATAGAAATTCCAGTTAATACTCTAAACATAGCTAATCCTAAAGAAATGGCTACCCCAATTGACAAACTTCTTTGCATCATTTTTCTTGAAATAGCACCCTCTGAAATATCTTCAACTTGTTTATTTAATAAATATACTGCAGGTTCTGCCATAACAATAAAATATCCAATAATCATTCCCAAAGGTACCAATATCCAATTATATGATAACAATGCAATATTTTTTCCTACATATATACCAACAGGCATAAACCCTAAATTAACTCCAGTAATAAAAAAAACTAATCCTAAATAAGTGTATAATATACCTATGGTAATTTTAATTAGACCTTTCTTACTAATTTTAAAAGCAAAAATTTGAAATATTAAAAACAATAATAAAATAGGTAATAAAGCACCAACAACTTCTAAAGAGTAACTAGGCAAACTACCTTTTAACAAATTATATATATCATATAAATTATCCACATTTTGAATTGTATTTATAGAATAAGCTTCTTGAGAGAAATCATAAAAATTACCTGTAAATAAAACTGCAATAATTGGCCCTATTGAACAAAGAGCTACTAAACCAAAACTATTTTCCTCAACAGATTTATCACTACATACAGAAGCTATTCCTATTCCTAAGGCTATAATAAAAGGCACAGTAATTGGTCCAGTTGTTACCCCTCCTGAATCAAAAGCCACAGGTAAAAAATCTTTTTCTATAAAAAACATCAAAATAAATATAGCAATATAGAAAAAAGTTAATATATAATTTAACTTAACTTTAAAAAGTATTCTCAATACTGCTATAACAAGAAATATTCCTACACCCAAAGCTACTGCTAATATTATTATCATATTAGGTATATTGGGTACCTGTTGCGCTAATACTTGCAAGTCAGGCTCTGCTAATGTAATTATTACTCCAATAAAAAAACACGAAACAATAACTAATATTAAATTTTTAGATTTAGTTAAATATGCACCTATCTTTTCTCCCATAAGCATCATAGACATATCAGCACCTAAAGTAAATAATCCCATTCCTAATATAAGCATAAAAGTTCCTGTCAAAAATAACTTAATAGTACCTGAAGACATTGGTATTATAGTAAAATTTAATAATAAAACTATTAATGTTATTGGAAGTACAGAAAAAATAGCTTCTCTAACCTTACATAATAATTCTCTATTCAACAAATCACCCCCTATTTTTATCTTTACTCTATAATTACTATATAAAATATCTTTTTATTACATTTATAATTAATACGCTTAAATTTCAATTTATATACGCTATAAAAATAGCAATAGCTCTATTTAAATTACTTAAAGCTCAATATATCTATATATAGAAAAAATTCATAAAAAAGACGTTGATTTTCTCAACGTCTTTTTTATGAATTTTATGTAAAATTAATTACAACTAAAAATATAAACCATTTTTTAACTATAAACTAATATTTAAACTAACTTTCTCCCCATTAAAACCCCCATAACAGAAGCCATCATAAGTCCTCTAGTCCATCCACTAGAATCACCCAAACAATATAAACCATCTATGTTTGTTATAAAATCTTTTGTCATCTTTACTCTATTACTATAAAATTTAAGTTCCGGTGAATAAAGCAATGTTTCATCTCCTGCAAACCCAGGAACTACATGGTCTACAGCTTGAATAAAGTTTATTATATTAATCATAGCCCTATATGGCATAGCTGCTGTAATGTCACCAGCTATTGCATCTGGTAATGACGGTTTTACATTTGACCTTGTAAGCTCTTTTTGCCATGTTCTCTTTCCACTTAAAATATCTCCATATCTTTGCACTAAAATATGTCCATTTCCAAGCATATTTGTAAGCTCCCCAACTTTTTTAGCATATTCAATCGGTTGATTAAAAGGTTCTGTAAAATTGTGAGAACATAAAATTGCAAGATTAGTATTATTTGATTTTAACTCTTTATATGAGTGTCCATTTACAACCGCTAAATCATTATCATAATTTTCTTGACTAACAAATCCACCTGGATTTTGACAAAAAGTTCTTACTTTATTTTTAAAAGGTTGTGGATATCCAATTAATTTTGATTCATATAAAACATTATTTACATCTTCCATTATCTCATTTCTAACCTCTACACGAACCCCTATATCAACAGTTCCAGGTTCATGCAATATATTATGCTCCTCGCATAGTTTTTCAAGCCAATCAGCACCTTTTCTTCCAGTCGCAACAACTATATGTTTTCCGACTAAAGTTTTTAAATCATCATGTTTTGCAGCGCTTTCAATAATTGCACCTATACATTTTCCACTTTCTATAACAACATCTTTACAAGCATATCCAAAATATATATCTACACCATTTTGAATAAGATATTTCTCTATACTATAATAAATTTCCTGAGCTTTTTCAGTCCCTAAATGACGAATAGGACAATCTACTAACTTTAATCCAGCCTGTATTGCTCTTTTCCTAATATCTTTTACCTTTTCTTCCTGACCAATACCCTCAACTTTAGAATCTGCACCAAATTCTAAGTATATAGAATCAGTATACTCTATAATTTCTTGAGCAAAATCCTCACCAATTAACTCTGGCAAATCTCCACCAACTTCATAACTTAAAGATAATTTACCATCTGAAAAAGCCCCAGCTCCTGAAAAACCAGTAGTTATATGACAATATGGTTTACAATTCATACAGACTTTTGTTTTAGTTTTAGGACAACTTCTTTTTTCAACAGGTCTTCCTTTCTCAACAATAGCAATCTTTTTTTTACTTCCATTTCTTATCATCTCTAAAGCTGTAAATATTCCAGCTGGTCCTGCACCTATAATAACAACATCATAATTATTCATACCTATCCCTCCAAATCTTTAACCAATTTATTTATTAATTCTTATAAATTTATAAATAAAAAACTACCATAAATATTAGATTTATAAACCATAGAACTTAATGGTTACTTATAAATCAACTATTTACGGTAGTGGGTAGAAACGCTCAACCTAAATTATGAGCTTATATAAGCGATATAACTTTTATTTTAATCATCATCTAAATTTAATTGAAAATAGATAATAATACGAACAATATATAAATTATTTTTAATTATGCAAATTCATATTAATAGCTATTATTAATCATTTACAATATTAATATTATATTATTTTTTAATTTTTTGCAACTATTTTATTAATTAAAATAACGAACAATATTTATTAAATTTTATTTTTAATTAATATTTTTATCTATATTTTTTTATTTTATACCTTTTTTCTCTTCATGAAATTATAAAAGAACTAGAAGTATAGAACTTTCTAGTTCTTTTAATTATCGTTACTTTAATTTTTCACATACTTTATTAAATGTTTAATGTATCATTATAAAACCTAATTTAAATTTGTTTTTGAGAGTTATTAGCATTGTTGCTCTTGTATTTTACTAGCTTCCTCTAGCTTAAATTGTAATAGCATTTGCATTTTTATAATATTTACCAATGTGTCTTTTACAGATTCATTAACACTAATTAAATCATCTGCACAATCTGCAATCTCTAATGCTTTTTGGATTTTTTCACCTTCTGCATTTATTATATGTGCAAGTCCTGTTTCTTCTAAAGCTATTGATTCAATTATATCTGCTATGGCCTGTTCCTTATCTATGGCATTTTTAGATTTTTCAATTTTAGGTGCTGACATATAAAACACTCCTTACTTTTACCTGTACTATAACAAGTTTTTTATTTTCATTTCATTAGTTATAATATTAAGATTTCAAATTTTTGTTACTGAAATGATTAAAAACATTTATTTTTTAATTAATATAAAAGAGAGTTATATAAAATTTTATACAACTCTCACTAAATTTAGTTTATATCCACCGCTGCCTCTAATTTTGTCCTAATTATTTCTTCTTGAACTTCTTTCATTTTCCTATCATCTAGTGGATAAAATCTCATTGCTATTAAGCCAATTATCCATCCAAGCATTGGCATTCCTATAAATAATGCTGCAGTTACTGCAAACATCCCTTTTATATTAGGATCTGTAGTTTGTGGCATTGCAGATGTATATCCTAAATATGCAACTGCAAATCCTATTATAGTTGTAGCAAAAGATGATACTAATTTATCTATAAAGGAGAATAAAGTTGCCATCATACCAGGTACATATTTCCCTGTTAAATAGGTTTCATAATCTGCACAATCAGCTATCATAGGAACTACTATTCCACTTGCTAAAGATGAAACTCCATATCCTAAACTATATACAACTATCCAAAGTATAGTCATTAATCCAATACTATCTAAAGATATTTTTGTAGGATCTCCAATAAATAATATTAAGAATAACCCTGTATACATTGCCATAGCCGCCTTAGTAAATTTTATTAAAGCTTTTTTAGAACCAAATTTACTCACATATTTTGTTCCCAACATTATTATTATAAATGTTGGAAGAGCAGTTATCATTGACATTTTTCCATATAAAGCATAGTTACCCATTACTATTCCATATAGCATTACCATAACGGTTGTATTTCCTGATGTTTGACTTGCTAATTTATTTGTAGCAGCAGCTACTGTAAGCATTTGCAAACCTCTATTACCTTTTAAAATTGTCAAATAATCCTTAAATTTAACCTTAGGCGCTTTTTTATCACCAAAAAATTCTCCTCTATCCTTGCTCCATATACCAATTATAGCTAATAATGTAAAACAACCAGATATTATGATATAAGTTAATGAAAACTCTTGCATAGCTTCCAATGTAAATCCACCATATTTAGGTGATAAATATGCTGAAGCGTATTGAGCCGATAAAGAAAATAAGAATAAATTATAAATTCCATCAAATCTTGCAAACAAAGGTCTTTGAGCAGGATCATTAGTTAGACATGATTGCCCAGCCTTTGTACATGCTGTTTGAAATGTATATCCAATTATATATAAAGCATATAACCCTATAAATCCTATAAGCCTCATATTTTCAGGCATTAAATATAAACAATTATACAAAACTAATATACTTACAGCCATTATTGTATATCCAATAATAATCATAGGTCTAAACTTACCAAACTTAGTATTAGTCTTATCTATTACAAAACCTATAATTGGATCTGTGATAGCGTCAAACATGCGCATTGATGTTAATAATGATGATACAAGAACAACTGCAAGCCCAACAACCCCTGTCGCATAATACGATACATAAGTCATTAAAAGCATTATCACATTTGTAGCAGTATTATTAAGTGCATAAAAACCTATTTGCCATGTTTTAGCGTTATTATACTTAATATTTTTATCTAAATTCATATTTTCACCCCATATTTTCAAATTCTTTGTGTCAGTATTAATAATTCTTAACCATGTTATATTTATTAATAAATCAAGCAACGAATCTTTAAATCCTATTTATGTGCTTTATTAAACACCTTCTGAATCTATATGTTTAAAAACGTTTTCAAGATTGGCACATTTATCAAATATGTTGTGTATTTTAATTTATATTTAACTGCATATATTAATTCATTTATTTGTTAATCACATAATTCAATCTTTTATAATGGATATAATTGCATATAAACATAATTATTTATATACAATTATATTCCTAAATTTATTATTTCCCCTTATTTATGGCTTCTTTTAAGCCATTTAAATATACAGCACCTAATGCTCTATCATATAAACCATATCCAGGTCTTCCTGTTTCACCCCAAATCATTCTTCCATGGTCTGGTCTATATGGTCCATCAAAGCCATAATCACAATATGTCTTCATTATTTCATAAAAATCTAATGAACCTGCATCTGACAGATGGGCAACTTCATTAAAACTACTATCCCCGGTAATTAATACATTTCTAAGATGAGCAAAATGTATTCTATTTCTTTCACCACCAAAATATTTTATCATTTTTACTATATCATTAGTTTTTGCACATCCCAATGAACCTGTACAAAGTGTCAATCCATTATATTTACTATCATATAAATTTAAAAATCTCTCTAAATTTTCAAAATTAGTTATTATTCTTGGAAGACCAAATATTCCCCAAGGTGGATCATCTGGATGTATTGCCATATTTACTTCCTCTTCCTCTGCAACAGGCATTATTCCCTTTATGAAGTACTCTAAATTTTTCCAAAGCTTTTCTTCAGCTATATTTTTATATTTATCAAGTAATGCACCAAGCCTACCTTCACCATATGAAGTATCCCATCCTGGAAGTTCTAATTCTCCTAGTTTAGGATCCATTTTAGCAATATCTTTTTCATCATATATTAAACATGTTGAACCATCCGCTAATCTATATTCCAAATCTGAACGAGTCCAATCAAATACTGGCATAAAATTATAGCAAATTGTTTTTATTCCCGCCTTACTTAAATTTCTTATTGTTTCATTATAATTTTCTATATATTTATCCCTTGTAGGAAGTCCAAGCTTTATATCTTCATGAACTGGAACACTCTCTATAACTGAAAGCTCTAAACCAGCATCTTCAACCTCCTTCTTAAGTTCTAGTATTCTATCAAGTGGCCATACTTCCCCTACTGGTATATCGTATATAGCACTCACTATGCCCTTCATTCCTGGTATTTGGCGGATATAATCTATCTTAACTGGATCATCTTTGCCATACCATCTAAAAGTCATATACATAATCTCACCCCTTATTTTAAATTTATTTATATTACATCACTTAAACACCAGAATATGCAGAAAATGCTCCATCCACAGGAATAACTACACCATTTACAAAACCTGAAGCTTCCTCACTTATTAAATATAATAATGTACCTAATAATTCTTCAGGTTTACCAAACCTATCCATTGGTGTGCTTCTTAATATTTTTTCTGTTCTTTCAGTTGGCGTTCCGTCTTCATTAAATAACAATTTTTCATTTTGAGCTGTTACAAAAAATCCTGGAGCTATTGCATTAACTCTTATACCTACCTTAGACATATGAACTGCAAGCCATTTAGTAAAATTACTTACCGCAGCTTTAGCCCCTGAATATGCAGGTATTTTCGTAAGAGGAGTAAATACATTCATGGATGAAATATTAATAATTGATGCACCTTTTTTATTTATCATATCCTTTGCAAATTCTTGGCTTGGAAGAAGTGTTCCTAAATAATTCAAATTAAATACAAACTCAACTCCCTTTTCATCTAAATCAAAAAATGTTGTTAATTCATCATTTCCCAAATCCTCTAGCCTCAAATATTCATTACTTGTTGTTCCTTTCGGATGATTTCCACCAGCACCATTTATTAATATATCACAGCTACCAAATTCCTTTAATATTATTTCATGAGCATGTCTTAAACTTTCTTTATCTAAAACATTGGTGTCTATCCCAATGGCAATACCTCCATTTTTTCGAACCTCCTCAGCTTTTTTATCACAACATTCCTGTCCTAAAGAAAGTATTGCTACTTTTGCACCACACTCTGCTAATGCATCTACCATAGTGCCACAAAGTACCCCTGCTCCACCTGTTACTACACAAACTTTATCTTTTAAATCGATATTAAATGGTAATTTCATAAAAATCTCTCCTAAACTTAATTAAATATGCTCTACGTTTAATACTTTTATAACCTATATTAAAATCTTGTATCCCACGCACCACAAAATGCATCAACAGGACTTACACCTTTAAACTCTGATTTTCCCATTATTTTTTCTATTACTAAATCTAAACTAACATCATTGCCATTATAAGCATTTATATAAGTTGGTACCATTGGTACATCTATTAAATGAAATGGATTGTTCACAGATACACAAATGGTTGGCAATTCTGTTACATACCAAGGAATATCAGGTCCCATTGGCATACTCCAAGTTATGCGCCTTACATTACTTTGGGAAAATCCCGCAACATTTACAAACAACATTACTGCATCATATTTATCAACAAATTCCTTTATAGGAGTCATAGCTAATAATTGTTTACCATTTAGCCCACCTTGTGGATTAAATGTATCTACTTCAAAGCCTACACCTTCTAATTTGCTTTTTACTCTTGATTCTAAAGAGCCTTCATTTGCCATAGATACTGCTGCTGCACTACCTGTTTGGTCTATTGTATAAAGCATTATCCTTTTATGAGTTTTTGGTGTTATTGGCAATTGATTTTTAGTATTTTTAACTAATGTTATAGCCTTGTCTGCTATATCCCTAGCAACTTCTAAATGTTCATTACAGCCAATTACTGACAATCCATCTTTATTTGGAACTAAATTAGCTTCTTCTTTCTTTTCGTGTAATTTTAACATTGCTTTAAATGCTAAAACACGAGTAACAGCCTCATCTAAACGTTCATAAGTTAAAGTTCCATTTTCTAATCCTTTTTTAAGTGCATTTATATCCTCATCTTTATTTCTATAATAAAGTATCATATCACATCCAGCTGCTAATGCAGTTGGTATCATCTCTTCTCTTCTAATTGCTGAAGTTAATCCAACCATATGAGTAGCATCAGTTATTATAAGACCATTAAACCCTAATTCTTGACGAAGTAAATCCTGTAATAATTCTGGAGCTATAGTAGCTGGCATTATTTCATTATCTTTTATTCCAGGTCTTAACTTTCTAGAATATTCAGGAAGTCTTATATGACCTATCATAACAGCCTCAACTCCTGCATCTATCATTCCTTTATATACCTTCCCGAAATTTTCATCCCATTCTTTACAGCTCATTATATTATTAGTTGTAACTATATGTTGGTCTCTTTCATCTAAACCATCACCTGGAAAATGCTTCATACAACTTGCAAGTCCAGCATCTTTTGCTCCTTGCAAATATTCCTTTGACATTTCAAGAACTACATCTGCTTCACTTGAGAAACAGCGGTTAGATACAACACAGTTTCTCCAATTTTTATTTATATCAACTATTGGTGCAAAAGTCCAATTGCAACCTATTGCAGCCGCCTCTTTGCATCCATAATATCCTAATTTATAAGCATTTTCTTTATTTTGAGTAGCACCTATTGTTACATGATATCCAAAATGCGTTCCACCTTTAACTCCACCATCTCCACCAGCTTCTATATTAGCTGCTATTAATGCTGGTATTTTACTAGTTTCTTGTATAATTTTATTTTGTTCATATAATTGCTCTGGCGACATATTATTATATCTAAATCCACCAATTCCATATTTGTTTATACGTTCCTTTATTTCATCATTAGTATTATTCCAAAGCATATCAACAAATACTTGTCCTATTTTTTCATCTAATGACAAATTGCCTAACGTATCTTTCACCCATTTTATATCTTCATCAGTTAAATTAAATGGTTTTGCCTTTAAATCTATCATTTTTCTATTTCCCCCTCAAAATTTTACTTATCTCCAGATAAGTTTTCTTTAAACTCTTTTATCACCTTTTCTTCATATTTCCCCTTATAAGCATTACTAATAAATAATTCTAAAGTTTCATTAGTAAATCTACTCCAAGATTGATTTTCCTTTTTAACCAATATTGGATAATATAAAATATTATTTGACTTTGCAGAATCTAAATCACCAACTGCATCCCCCACCATTAACACATTATTTCTATCATAACCTTTTTCAACAAGTTTACTTATACAATATGCCTTTGAACCTGTATTTTGAGTTAGAACTATATCAACATTATCTAAAAGTCCATGCTTTTTCCATTCTTCTAAAACAGCTTGTTCATTTGCTGATGACACTATTGCTACATCTGCAAATTTTTTAGCCTCTTTTATCCCAACATATACACCATCAAATGGAAGTTTTTCCTCATCTTTCAACTCATTAATTGAAGCATTAACAGCTCTTGACCAATCTAAGGCTTTTTTTAAACAAGTAATATTTTGTTTTTGTATCTTTATTTGCCCTTCTAAAGACTCATTTGAAAGTTCTTTAGTGCTATGAGTCCAACCAATAAATTCATTTAATCCTTCAACGGGTATATATCTCTCATTTATTTCCTCAAGAGCCAAAGCTAAACCTTTGAATCTATTTATCCCCCTAGTTAACGTATAAAGATTTACCTCATTCCATCTCTTTAATATAGGACTTTTCCATTTTTCTAAATTCCACTGATTTATCATACACGGACCAAAACATTTGATATGCTTAATATCCATAGTATCCATAGCACATCCATCTGAATCTATACAAATAAGAAAATCCTTTTTCTTTTTAAATTTTTCTAAGCTATTCATCATTCTTTTACTCCTTTTAATAATTAAATTAATTTAGAGCTTTTTTGTAAACCTTTTACCTTATACTTGTATACTAACATATTAATATTAGTATTTCAATATTTTTTCAAATCTTTTGTAATTTTATTTTTTATAATACTAATTTTTTATTATATAAAATAATTTAAATTAATTATTTTGTTGTAATTTTCTTAAAAATAATACTAATGAATTATTTTTAAGAAAATTTAATAATAGCTTTGGAGAAAACGTAAACATACCTCATACATGGAATGATATTGATGGTGCTTCTGGTAATGAATACTTTAGAGGTGTTTGTTGGTATACAAAAAATATTTATATAAACAAAAAATTTCAAAATAAAAAGATATTTTTAGAATTTAATGGAGTTAATAGTATTTGTAATGTTTATGTTAATGAAAAACATCTAGGGGAGCATAAAGGTGATTATTCAACCTTTAGATATGATATAACCGATTTAATAGAATTCGATTCAACAAATTTTATTGCAGTTAAAGTTGATAACTCACATGTAGAAGAAGTGTATCCTTTAATGGCTGATTTTACTTTCTATGGTGGTATTTATAGAGATGTAAATTTATTAATCGTTGACCCAATTCATTTTGATTTAATGGATAATGGCTCTAAAGGTGTCTTTGTATATCAAGATAAAATTACTAATGATATTGCAAACCTAACCATAAAAACTAACATAATTTCTGAAGTAACTGAAAAACAACCTATAAGAATTGTTGCCAACCTTTTAGATGCTAATGGACAAGTTGTTAAATATACTGCTAAAGATATTTTAATAGAAAAAAGTAGTGAAATTAAAATGCCATTGAGCATTGAAAATCCTATTCTTTGGAACGGTACTCAAAACCCTTATCTATATACTATGAAAATAACTATAGAAAAGCATAATGATGTTTTAGATGAACTTAATATTCCTATTGGACTTAGATATTTTGAATTTAATCCTAACAAAGGCTTCTTTTTAAATGGAAATCATATAAAGCTTAAAGGGGTATCTAGACATCAAGACAAAAAAGATTTGGGTTGGGCTTTATCTAAGGAAGATCATGCACTTGATATGGCTTTAATAAAGGAAGTTGGAGCCAATTCTATAAGACTTGCTCACTATCAACATGACCAATATTTTTATGACCTTTGTGACAAAGAAGGTATGATTGTTTGGGCTGAAATACCATTTATATCCGTAGCATCTAGTACAGATCATACCGGTGAAAATGTAAAATCTCAAATGATTGAATTAATACGACAAAACTTTAATCATCCATCAATTATTATGTGGGGAGTTGAAAACGAAATACAAATAGGTGGAGATTTGCCTTATGTACGAGATATTGTAAAAAATTTAAATGAGATTACTCACAAAGAAGATCCAACACGTTTAACAACCCAAGCACTTGTTTCTATGGTTCCTGATACTGATGAATATAACGGATATACGGATATAGTTGCATACAATAAATATTTTGGATGGTATAATGGAAAAACTGAGGATTTTGCAACATGGCTAGATAACTATCACGAACTTAATCCAAACAGATGTGTTGGACTTTCTGAATATGGTTTTGAGGGCATCATTACTTATCATAGTGATAATCCCAAAATTAGAGATTATACTGAAGAATATCATTCTTTATCCCATGAAACACTAATAAAAATATTTAATGAAAGAGAGTTTTTATGGGGTTCTTATGTTTGGAATTTCTTTGATTTTAGCTCTGCAATAAGAGATGAAGGTGGCATTAAAGGACGAAATAATAAAGGTCTTGTGACTTTTGATAGAAAAATAAAAAAAGATGCTTTCTTTGCTTACAAAGCAGCTTGGTCTGACGAGCCTTTTGTGCATATAACAAGTAAGAGATTTATAGATAGAGCTACTGATTCTATTAATATTAAGGTTTATTCTAACTGTGATGCTGTAACTTTATTTGTAAATAATGAAAAATTTGCTACTCTTAAATCTAAACATAATTTTATATTTGAAAATATAAAATTAGCACACACACAAACAAATATAAGAGCCGTAGGCACTAAAAACGATAAAGAATTTACAGATTATGCTTTCTTTAATAAAGTAAATGAGCCAAATGTAACGTATGAATGTCCAGACAAAAATGGTGGATTTGCTGCTAATTGGTTTGATGAAGATTTAGCTAATCAATTTACAAACGTAGAAATAACTGCATTAGACATACCAGATGATGTATTTTCTAGTGCCACTAGAATTTGTGATATATTAGAAAATGAAAAAGCTAGTATTATTTTAAATAAATATTTTTCTAAATTATTGGCTAGTCCAATGATTGGAATGATAAAAACATCAAGTATTGATGATTTATTTAAAATGCTTGATGAAGGTATTGATGAAAAACTTGTCTTTATGTTAAATAAAGAACTATCCAAAATAAAAAAATAATATAATTTTTTATTTATATACAATCAATAAATTTTTAAATATTTACAAATCCTAAATTTCATATAATACACCACAAAAATTTAAATATATATTATTAAAAATAAAGAGTATATTATTAGTTAATATACTCTTTATTAATAAACTTTTTTAATTTTAATTAATTATGTTATTTTCTTTGTAATAAAAATTCATTTTTATATTGCGTAACACTTTTTCCCGTCCAAACTGAAAATGCTCTAAAAAAAGAATTTAAATCCTGATATCCTAACAAATATGCAATATCTTCAGACGAAAATTGTGTATTTTTAATATAATTTTTAGCAAGTAATTCTCTTGTATGATTTAACTGTTTCTGAAAAGTTGTATCCTCTTGCTTAAGTTTTCTCTGTAATGTGCGCTTACTTATAGCAAGTGCATTAGCTACGTCATCAATTGTAGATTTTCCAGCTGGAAGAAGTTCCACCAAAATACTTCTTACTCTTGTAGAAAAGCTATCATCTATATCCATTTCATTTAATCCTTTTCTTAATTCTGGCTCGAAAAAATTCCACATAGATTCATTCCTTGTAACAAAAGGAATTCCTGCATCACGCTTAGAAAAAGCAATTGAATTTACTTCACTTTTCTCCGCTTTAATTCCTAAAAATTTTTCATACTCTGGATTAGAAAAAAACTGTTTGGCCATAACTTTTTGTGGTATAATTTTTCTTTTTGTTGCTTCTCTAATTAAATTTACTAATAGAACCATTTCAATTCCCACAATAATTTCAGGTAATTCTATGTTTTCTTCTCCATGAATATTTACTTTTATGTAATTAGCATCTTCTATAATCTCAAAAACAATTGCTCCTACTAAAGCTTTATATTTTGCAATTCTCTTAACACATTCCTTAGCATTAGCACTACAATAAGCAGCAAAAATAGATGGTGTTATACTCTCTATATTTTCAGCTGTTGCAAGATATATTGGCAATTTTCTATTAGCAACAACATCATCAATAGCTTTCATAAATCTATAATATTCTTCACACGTTACAGAAGGATTCACTCTTGCAAATAAATCCAATGGAAGATTTGACTTTTTTAATACTTCATTCATAGAAATTCTATATTTATCTAGCAAAATAGCATAGTTTTTATCTAAAGGAAAATATTTCATAAAATCAATATCTCCTAACTTAAATTTGTAATTACCCAATCAAACACTCTATCTCCAAAGATTTTTTGAATTAATACCATAGGCTTAGCCATAAAACCAATCAAATAACGTGTACGTGGTCTTCTTTTTACAATAGCCTTTTTAACAGTTCTCGCAACTATTTCTGGTTCTGTTAACATATTCCCAGAATAATTTTTAATCATACTGTTAGCCACATTATTGGCATTTGTTTCATATACACTACCCTTAGCTGTATCTTTCAAATTATTTGCTGCAATAACTCCCCAATCAGTCTTAATTCCACCTGGTTCCACTACTACAACATCAATCCCAAATGGAGCAACTTCCATTCTAAGACAGTCTGAAAAACCTTCAACTGCAAATTTAGTTGCATGGTACCATCCTCCAAATCTCGTCCATATTTTTCCTCCAATTGAAGAAATATTAATAATTCTTCCACAATGATTTGCCCTCATTCCTGGTAGCACAAGCTGAATCAATCTAGCCATACCAAATAAGTTAACATCAAATTACCTCTTAGCCTCCTCCATAGAAACACTTTCTATAGGACCATAAGAACCATATCCTGCATTATTAATCAATACATCTATAGTCCAGATTCTTGTAAAACTGTCTGCACACAATCTACCATGGATTTTTCGTTAGTTAAATCCAAAAAAACTGGTATAATTCCCCTTTCTCTCAAATCATTCATTTTATCTATACGCCTAGCAGCTGCATATACAGTAAATCCTGTTCTCTTAAGTTCCTGTGCTATCTTTGTTCCAATACCGCTAGATGCTCCTGTTACTAAAACTACTTTGTTCATAACGCCACCCCCAAGATTTCTTTATGACGTTATTATACATTTCTTAAACTTTTATTTTAACATCTTATCACGCCATTTTTAATGCAATTCATTCCATGGCTTATCTATATACAATTACACACTTATTTATTTAATACTAGATGATTCTAAAATTTAAATATACTTTATAATAAATAAAAAATTCGAGAAATAAAACGTCTACTTACAATTTCATTTCTCGTATATTATATATTTATTATTTTATCTTTGATATTAATGCAACATTTTCAATATGTGCTGTTTGAGGGAACATATCAACTGGTTGAACCTCTATTGCCTTATATCCATTTTCATCTAATATCTTTAAATCTCTAGCTAATGTGCTTGGATCACAACTTACATAAACTATTCTTTTCGGTGCTACTTTACTTATAGCGTTTAAAAGACTTATATCGCAGCCTTTTCTTGGTGGATCAACAACTATAACATCAGCTTTAATCCCCTTATTTATAAGATCTGGAATTATTTTTTCTGATTTTCCAACAAAGAACTTAGCATTAGAAATATTATTCTCTTTAGCATTTACATTAGCATTATCTATTGCTTGAGGAATTATTTCCACACCATAAACCTTTTTAGCTTTTTTAGATAAAAAGAGAGTTATTGTTCCAGTACCACAATACGCATCAAAAACAGTTTCATTTCCTGTAAGATTAGCATATTCTAAAGCCTTTGAATATAATACCTCTGTTTGCATAGGATTTACCTGAAAAAATGATAATGGTGAAATATTAAATTTAAATTCCCCTATATAATCAGATATAGTATCATTTCCCCAAAGTGTTATAAGCTTATCTCCCAATATAACATTTGTATTCTTAGAATTTACATTTTGTATTATACTTTTTACTTCAGGTATACTCTTAGTAATAACTTTAATAAACTCATTTTTATAAGGTAATTCTTGCTTATTAGTTACTAAAACTACCATAACCTCACCAGTTTTAAAGCCGCGCCTTATCATTAAATGTCTTATCACGCCAGAACTTTTATACTCACCATCTACATTACATGGAGATATATTAAATTTCTTTATCCATTCCCTAGTTAATTTAACTATTTTATTTGCAATATCATCTTGAATGAAACACTCTTCCATATCTATTATTTCATGACTTCTGGACACAAAAAAACCTATCCTTAACTGACCATTAAACATTCCTATTGGTAGTTGAACTTTATTTCTATACATTAAAGGTTTTGTCATACCCAATGGATATTTAACTATTTCCTTATCCAATTTAGCGATTCTTTCTATACACTCTCTAACTCTTCCCCATTTAAAATCTAATTGCCCTTTGTAGGATATATGTTGAATTTTACATCCTCCACATCTTTTATATATAGAACAAATTGGTTCAACCCTATTTATTGAAGGTTCTATAATCTCCATTAATTTTCCATAAGCAAAATTTTTATTAACCTTAATTATTTTAACTCTAACTACTTCACCACTTAACGCACCTTCTATAAATATTGGATAACTTTCATTTATTTTAGCAATACCTTCACCCTCATATCCTTGTGAAATTACTTGCACAACATATTCTTTATTTTTTTCCACCATATTTTATATCACCTTTGTTAATTTATATTTTATTTATAAGAAAAAGATTTTTCATCTAAAATACACATATTTCTTCCCATGCTTTTAGCTTTATATAAATTCTTATCTACTTTTTCTAATAATTGCTGTTTATTATTTATTTTATCAGACATGGATGTAACACCTATGCTTACAGTAACATTTATAGTAACATCTTTATACCTAAAATGAGTATTTTCTATAGCTGACCTTATTCTTTCCGCCAATAAAAATGCACTAGCATTATTTGTATCATTCAAAACTATAATAAATTCTTCTCCACCATATCTAGCTATCCAATCAGTAGAAGATCTTATATTTTTTTTAATTATGTTAACAACTCTTTTTAAAACATAATCACCTGCCAAATGACCATATTTATCATTTATATTTTTAAAAAAATCTATATCCATCATCATTATTGATAAATCTTTTTTATTTTTCTTTGCTTTAGTCATTTCTATAGGCAATTTTTCAGTTATATATCTTCTATTAAAACATTCAGTTAAACCATCTAAGGCAACTAACATGTTCATTCTATCCACTTCTTCTTTCATTTGCTCATTTGTCATTTTAGTTATTTCTTCTAAAACATTAGATTTTGTAATATCCTTTACAGTTTCCAAAATATATTTTCGATTTTTATATTTAATAACTTTAGCCATAACCAAATAAATATTGTCATCACTACACTCAATTTTTACAAATGACTTATCATCATAATTATAAGCTCTTGCACCAATACAATTTTTACACAAACCTTTGTTATTCCACATTTTATAACATTTTATACCGTTATTATTTCTGCATTCTTGATCTACTATATTATTACTTATAGGGTCTACAATTCTAACAAAATCAAATAATGATTTTATATGTGAATCTATATTTTCAACCATTATACCCACTCTCCCCTATACTATAACTCATTTAATATGATTAAATCTATGTATTTTAACAATGTATTCTCATCTTGAATTTGAATACTAATTAATCTTATATTAGATTTACATCTTAATCAATGATATAAATTTTTATTTTTAAAAAACATTTAAACATTACTATATATAAATTATATTTAAATTTATATATATTTTAAATATAATTCATATAAATTTCTTATGAAATTTTTACAAAAAAAAAGCACCTAATGGTTAGAAACATTAAATGCTTTATATAGAATCAGTTGCCAAATATATCTTATTTATTATTGTTACATAAGTATAATATATTATTCATTATATTTCACTAAAAAACACAAATTAATTTGTAAATTTTTTGTTAACACATAATTTTTATCATATTTTTACCTTTTTTTATCTATAAAAAAATATTTTATTTATTTATATTAAATTTTTACTCAAAATAAATTAAAATCCTTTTAAAATATTTTATTATATAAAATTAAAAATCTTATTTAAACTATACTAAATATAAAAAAGTACGTTGAAATTTTCAACGTACTTTTATGCTTAAAATAATTCTTATTAAATTATTTTACTTCTGAAACTTTTAAAACATTTGTGCTTCCTGCTTTATCAGCTGGTATACCTGCTGCTATAACTACAGTTTCTCCTGCATTAACAAATCCAGCTTCTTTAGCATAGTTAACTGAATCTTCCATTATTTCTTTATGAGAGTTCATGCTCTTAACTACTACTGGATATACTCCAAAGCTTAATGCTAATTTTCTAGCAACTTTTTCACATGGAGTTACAGCAACTACTGGGCATTGTGGTCTGCTTTGAGATATTCTTCTAGCAGTTGCTCCTGTTTGAGTTACTGATATTATTGCAGAAGCATTTAATTCATTAGCAGCATTACATGCAGCTCTTGAAATTACTCCTGAAATAGCTGGTATATGATTTTTAGCTTTTGATTCAGCTAATTCATAGTTTAATAATTTTTCAGATTCTGTAGCTATTGTAGCCATAGCTTGAACTGCTTCTACTGGCCAGCTTCCGTTTGCTGATTCACCACTTAACATAATTGCATCTGTTCCATCTAATATAGCATTAGTTACGTCTGAAACCTCTGCTCTTGTTGGTCTTGGGTTTCTCATCATAGAATCTAACATTTGAGTAGCTGTTATAACTGGCTTACCTGCTTCATTACATTTTCTAATCATTAATTTTTGAGCAGCTGGAACTTCTTGCATTGGTATTTCAACACCTAAATCTCCTCTAGCTACCATTATTCCATCAGATACTTCTAATATTTCATCTAAATTATCTAAACCTTCTTGGTTTTCTATTTTAGAGAATATTTGAATATGTTCTCCACCATTTTCTACTAAAACTTTTCTGATATGCTCAACATCAGAAGCTTTTCTTATAAATGAAGCTGCAACTAAATCAACTTCTTGTTGACAACCAAATATTAAATCAGCTTCATCTTTTTCAGTTAATGCTGGTAATTGTATAGAAACACCTGGTACGTTAACTCCTTTATGAGTTCCAACTAATCCAGTATTTTTAACAACACATTTAATAGCATTTCCTTCTACTGATTTAACTTCTAATCCAACTAAACCATCATCTATTAATATAGTATTTCCAGGTTTAACATCATTAGATAATCCTGCATAAGTTACTGAACATTTAGTTGTATCTCCAACTACGTCTCCACCAGCAAATATAGTGAAATCGCTTCCTGCTGTTAATTCAACCTTGTTTGGTTCAAATTTTCCAGTTCTTATTTCTGGTCCTTTTGTATCTAACATTATAGCTATTTGTTTATTATATTTTTCTCTTAATTTTTTAACTAGTGCTATTCTTCCACCGTGTTCTTCATGATCACCGTGAGAGAAGTTATGTCTTGAAACATTTAATCCTGCTTCTATTAATTTTGATAATACTTCTTCATTTTCACTTGCTGGTCCAAGAGTACAAACTATTTTTGTTTTTCTCATCTAACAACACTCCCTCGTTTTAAATTAACCCTAAATTTTTTTATATATTATAAATCACAAACTTAAAAAGTTTATAACCTTAATAACTTAACTATTTATTTATAGAATTAGCTGTATTATATAACTTTTCATCAAAACTTCTTGGAATTGCTAAAGCTTCATCTATATCCATATCAAATATTTCATTTGCTTTTATTCCTATAACTCTAGAAGTTTTTCCTTCTAATAAGACTTCTACAGCCTTAGCTCCCATTCTTGATGCTAAAACAGTATCCATAGCTGATGGTGAACCACCTCTTTGAATATGTCCTAAAATAGTAGCTCTTGTTTCTATTCCTGTTGTAGCTTCTATTTCTTTAGCTAAATCTTCAGCTCCTCCAACTCCTTCTGCAAGGATTATTATATTGTGAAGCTTACCATTAACTTTTCCTTCTAATATTGTTTTTATTAATTCTTCCTTATCAAAAGGTAATTCTGGAACAATTATTGCTTCTGCTCCACCTGCTATTCCAGCAAATAAAGCCAAATCTCCACAATTTCTTCCCATAACCTCTATAACAGATACTCTTTCATGAGAAGAAGAAGTATCTCTTAATTTACCTATATCTTCTACAATGGTATTTAATGCTGTATCAAATCCTATTGTATAATCTGTGTATGGTAAATCATTGTCAATAGTTCCTGGTAGTCCAACTGTCTTAACTCCTAATTTTGATAGAAGCTTAGCTCCCATAAAAGAACCATCTCCTCCACAAACAACTAAAGCATCAACTCCATAAGCCTTTAATATTCCTGCAGCTTTTTCTCTTACTTCTTCTTGTTTGAATTCTACACATCTTGCAGTTCTTAAAATTGTACCACCTTTATTTATTATATCTGAAACGGATTTTCTATCCATTTTAAATAACTCACCGTTTACAAGTCCTGCATAACCTCTTTGCACACCCATTACTTCTATTCCATGGTGTAAAGCAGTTCTAACTACTGCTCTTACAGCAGCATTCATTCCTGGTGCATCTCCACCGCTTGTCAATACAGCTATTTTCTTCATAGTATACCTCCTAAACTAGACCGGGTCTTTAAAAGTCCCTCTGGTATTAAAATTGCCCATATTTATTTAAATAACAATACAATTGCTATTTTTTTAAATTTTCTCACATTTAAATCACTACAATAATAATTTTACTTAAAATATAAGTTATTTTCAACCTTTTTATGTAGAATAGCATAAAAAAACATCGAGTATTTTTATGTATACCTTACCATCAATCTATAATTTTTTAATATACTAGTGAAAAAATAATTTCATCTTAAAAACATATTTTAATCTTACATAAATATTTAAAATTTTTTATTAATATAAAAAGCTATATATTTTCCTTTTCACAGGAAAATATATGCTATAAATTTCATTACATCTTTTTATATTAATAAACTTTAAATATAAATAAACATTTCATTGTTTATTATTTACACTTTACAAATATTTAAACATACTTTTATATAATAAATTAATTTTTTATTCTTCTAAAACTTTTATATTTTCTTCTCCAAATTTTTCTCTCAAAACACTTAAAACATCATTATTCAAATCTACCCAAACATCCCTATTGGTTAAAAATTTTCTTTTTTCTCTATCTGCGTATAAGTATATTGGCGTTTTCCCAGTATAATCTTTTACTATAAATTTTAATAATTTATTTATTTCTTTTGCCTTTTGAATATCTTGAACTCTAATATAAACCTTAGAGCTATCTATTTTTTCTAAAATATTTATACTTTCACAAATAATTTTAACATCTTCATCTGGTTTTAATGAAACTCTTCCCTTAACCAATACCATTTCGTCTTCATTAACTAAAGCTGTATATTTTTCTAAAGTTTTTGGAAATACTATTACCTCTATCGTACCTGATAGATCTTCCACTTTCATAAATGCCATTAAAGTATTGTTCCTTGTGACTTTTCTAGATGCAAAAGACACAATTCCACCAATTATTACTCTATCTCCATCCTTTATATTTTCCCCACTATCCAAATTTGAATCAATGGAGTTTTCTTCTTTTAACTTTTTTTCTTCATCCAATATTTTTCTTATCGTTATAGATGTCTGTATTTTTAAAGTTTTTTCATATTCATCTAAAGGATGACCACTTATGTAAAGCCCTGTCATTTCTTTTTCCATAGCTAATAAGTGATTTTTATCAAACTCATTTATATCTGGATAAGAAACTTTAAGTTGTAAAAAATTACTCTCTACATCATCTCCAAATAATGATATTTGACCATCAATATTTTTCTTTTTTTCATTTGCTGCACTATCAGCTATCTTTTCATAAACATCTAAAAGTCTAGATCTATAAATTTTAAAACAATCAAAAGCTCCAGATTTTATTAAACTTTCTATACCCCTTTTATTTATTGCACCTACATCTAACTTATTACAAAAATCTGTTAATGATTTAAACTCTCCTTTATTTTTTCTTGCTTTAACTATACTATCTACAACATTTACTCCAACATTTTTTATTGCAGCTAATCCAAACCTTATAGTATCGCCTTTAACTGTAAACTTTGAATAACTTTCGTTTATATCTGGTGGTAATATTTGAATTCCTAAATTCTCAGCACTTCTTATATATTCAGATACTTTTTCACTATTATTCATAAATGAGTTAAGCATTGCCGCTAAATACTCTGTTGGATAATATCTCATTAAATATGCTGTTTGAAATCCTATTACTGCATAGGCTGCCGCGTGTGATTTATTAAACGCATAACTAGCAAAATCTATCATATTATCGAATATTTTATTCGCAACTTTTTCACTTATTCCATTTCTCACACAACCTGGAACCTCTATTTCACCTTTTTCATTTTGAATTCCATAAATAAAATTCTTTCTTTCTTCTTCCATTACCTTGTGTTTCTTCTTCGACATAGCTCTTCTAACTAAATCACTTCTACCCATGGAATATCCAGCTAATTTTCTAACTATTTCCATAACTTGTTCTTGATATACCATTACTCCATAAGTAACATTTAATATTTCTTCCATTTCTGGAGTTTCATATTTTACACTATCTATATTTCTTTTACCCTTTATATATCTTGGAATTTCAGCCATCGGTCCTGGTCTGTAAAGAGAGATTCCCGCAATTATATCTTCAAAACAATCGGGCTGAAGTTCTTTCATAAAAGAAATCATACCAGCTGATTCTAATTGAAATACTCCAGCTGTTTGCCCTTTACTTATCATCTCATAAATTTCCTTATCATTAAAATCCAGATTGTTTAAATCTATATCTACTCCCCTATTTTCTTTTATCATCTTAACAGCATCACTCATAACTGTTAATGTCCTAAGACCTAAAAAGTCCATTTTTAAAAGTCCAAGTTCTTCTAAAGTAGTCATATCAAATTGAGTTACAATTGATTCATCGTTCCTTTGAAGTGGTACATACTCAACTAAAGGTCTAGATGCTATAACAACACCTGCTGCATGAGTTGCAGAATGTCTTGGAAGTCCTTCTAATCTTCTACTTATATCAACAAGTTCCTTAACTCTATTATCTGAATTATAAATATCTTTAAACTCAGGATTTGATTCTAAAGCTTTATCTATTGTCATACCAAGAGCTGTCGGAATCATTTTTGCAACTCTATCTACTTCTGCATAAGAATAATCCATAGCTCTTCCAACATCTCTTATGCACATCTTAGCTGCCATTGTCCCAAAAGTTATTATTTGGGATACGTTATCTTTTCCATACTTCTTAACTACATAATCTATAACTTCTTGCCTACGTTCATAACAAAAATCTGAATCCACATCGGGCATACTTACTCTCTCTGGGTTTAAGAACATTTGTATTATCCACAGACTCTTTATTCTGTGCTCTGGAGGTTTCCCTCATTTTCATTAAATGGTTTATTCCATTCCAGTTTGGACTATATCATCTTACTGAATTTAATATATCATTCAATAAGTTGGGCACTCTTGGAAAGATTTATTGATTAGCTACTCATCTTTCTAGTCTCTGAACCTTTCTAGTACTTTGCGCTATTCCTAGACTTGGCTGCTGATTAACATATTTTTTTAAACTTAGTCTTCCAGCAATTCACCCAATTTAACGAGCGCATCTTAGCTCACGCTCAAACAACAACCCATATTTCATAGGATCTATTTTAGTTATATCTAATGTATATGATACTATTGACCCAGCCGCACTACCACGACCTGCACCTGTTGGTATTCCATTATCTACTGCATATTTTATGAAGTCCCAAACAATTAAAAAATAATCAACATACCCCATTTGTTTTATAATTTCTGTTTCATAAAGAAGCCTATTAACTAATACTTTTGCATCTTCGTTTGTCTTTGAAAATTCTACTACATCCTTATAATTAAAATTACCCTTAATTTCTTTAAAAACATCATATCTTTTTACTAAACCTTTAAAACAATTTTTTAAAAGATATTCATAGGGATCATTTTCTCCTTCTGGAAGTTGATATTTAGGCAATTTAGATACATGAAACTCATAATCATAATTACATTCATTAGCTATTTTTATAGTATTTTCTAAGGCTTCGGGAATATAATCAAACATATCCCACATTTCATCAGGTGATTTTAAATAAAACTGGTCAGACGGATATCTTCTTCTATTTTCATCATTAACTGTTTTTCCAGTTTGAATGCACATAAGTATATCATGAGCCTTTGAGTCTTCCTGATAAATATAGTGAACATCATTAGTAGCTATAAGCGGAATGTCTAATTCCTTCGCTAGCTTAATATTTTCTTCATTAACTTTCCTTTGTTGCCTCATCCCATGATTTTGAAGTTCTAAATAAAATCCATCTTTAAAAATTTCTTTATAAAACAAAGCTGCTTCTGTAGCTTTATTTATATTATTTTCTAAAATAGCTTTTTGAACTTCTCCTCCAAGACATGCACTCAATGCTATTAAACCTTCAGAGTGAGCCTTTAAAAACTCTCTGTCCACCCTTGGCTTATAATAAAATCCCTCTATAGAAGCTACAGAAACTATCTTCATTAAATTTTCATAACCTTTTTGATTTTTTACTAATAAGACTAAATGATATGTTTTATTATCACTATCAACAGATTTTATTTTCATAGATTTAGGAACCACATATACTTCACATCCTAAAATCGGCTTTATTCCTTGTTCTTTTGCTTCCTTATAAAAGTCTGCACATCCATACATAACTCCATGATCAGTTATTGCTATACTTTCCATACCAAGTTCTTTTGCCCTTGAAATTATCTGCTTTATTTTACCTGATCCATCAAGCAAACTATACCCTGTATGTAGATGCAAATGACAAAATTTTTTATCAGACATATTTTTCACTTCCTTTCTAAAATATATCTTGATTTCATTAATATTTTAACACTTTATGAGTCTTAACAACACATCTTAAATACTACACTAAAATCCATTAATCTTATAGTCTTTATTATTTATAAATCTTTAGAAAAAATAAGATTCTAAACCAAAATTTAGAATCTTTTAGTATGTTAAAAATTATTTTCTCTCAACTCTTCAGCTATTTTCTCTATTTTTCTAAGCCTATGATTCACACCAGACTTTCCTACCTTAGGTTCTAACATTTCCCCTAACTCCTTTAATGATTCATCAGGAAACTTTAATCTAAGTTCTGCAATTTCTCTAAGATTTTTAGGAAGTCTTGCAAGACCTATCTCTCTTTCTATAAGCTTTATACTTTCAACTTGCCTTACAGCAGCATTTACAGTCTTACTAAGATTAGCAGTTTCACAATTAACTAATCTATTTACATTATTTCTCATTTCTTTGATTATTCTTATATTTTCAATCTCTAAAAGAGCAGTATGTGCACCTATTATATTTAAAAGATCAACTATCTGTTCTCCTTCTTTAATATAAATTATATAACTATTTTTTCTTTGAATTACCTTTGAATTAAGACCAAAACTATTTATAATTTTACATAAATCCTCAGAACATTCTTGAGAGTGAGTTACAAACTCTAGATGATAATTTTTTTCTGGATTACTTATACTTCCTCCACCTATAAAAGCTCCTCTAATATAGGATTTTTTCTTAGTCTCAGTATCTACTAAACTGTCATCAATAGTATAATCTAAAGACATTATTCCATCTACTTCTCTTAAAATTCCTGTTGTCTTTAATAGTTCCTTTACTCCCATATCTTCAGTAATTACAACCATATATATATTATTCTTTTTTAAAGAATTACTTTTTTTCACCATAAGCTTTGAGTGAATTGAAAAGTAATCTTTTAAAAGTGTAAACATAAGTCTTGCCGCCGCCGGATTTTCTGTTGTTATTTTAAAGCTTATTTGTCTACCACTAAAAGCTAAAGTTCCACTTACCTTCATTATAGCTGATATTTGAGCAAGAGCCTCCTCTTTTGACATATCTACATATCTACAAATCTCTCCTTTGACTTTTGCTGAAAACGACATAATACTATCCTTTCTAGTTATCTCGAGTTTTTATTTTTTTGCACAAATATATATACTCTAAAATTTTATTTCTATCATAGAGCATTTTCCTTTCCATAACCGTTTCTATTATTATTTTAGCTAACTTTTGCGCATTATGCCTAACATAAGTTTTTTGTGTTTCCGTTAAATCATCTTTTACTACATCTACACCTAACTTTTCTAGTTCTTCTATATCCAGATTAACTATATCAGACCCTTCTGCATAATATTTATCCCTTAAATCAGGATGAATACTCTCCTCATTAGCTATCACACAATCAATAATATCCCTACCACAATGGTCAAAAATCACTTTAATGTGATCTGAAACTGAAAACTTTTGAGTTTCTCCAGGCTGAGTCATAATATTACATATATATAACTTAAGAGCCTTGCTCTTTTTTATGCTTCTAGTAATATCTTTTACCAATAGATTAGGCAAAATACTCGTATATAAACTTCCTGGTCCAAGCACAATCGCATCTGCATCTTCAATAGCTGAAATGGCATCATCTAAAGCTTTTGCATCTTCCGGAAATATTTTAAGTTTTTTTATTCTACTATCCTGTTCAATAACCTCTTCACCAATTATCGATTCCCCTCTGACTTTATTTCCATTCTCAAGTTCCGCTTCTAAAACCATATCTTCTAATGTAACTGGTAAAACTTTTCCTTTCACAGCAAGAACTGAACTCATCTTTTGAACAGCATCCTCAAAATTATCTGAAATTCCATCCATAGCAGCTAAGAATAAATTACCAAAATTTTGATTTTTAAGTCTTCCGTCTTTAAACCTGTACTGTAAAAGTTCTTCCATTAAGGGTTCTGTTCTTGCCAAAGCTAATATACAATTCCTTATATCTCCAGGTGGTAGAATTCCAAGGTCTTCTCTTAAAACTCCAGAGCCACCACCATCATCACCTACCGTAACTATTGCAGTTATATTTGAAGTATAATTTTTAAGCCCTCTAAGCATAGTTGATAATCCAGTTCCCCCACCAATTACAACTATCTTAGGTCCCTTTAATAAAATAACATCATCATCTATAAGTTCCTCTAAATCTTCATCTATATTTATATCAATGTATCCTCTTTTAGCTAGGACAACAATGCATTTTATAACCTCTTCAACAGATTTATATATGAAAATAGATGATAATACAATAAAAACTATAATCAAAACTATATCAGTACTATTTTCATGTAATCTACTTAAAACAGTTTTTGTTATTAATATTATTAAAACTAAAATTGATATTACTGATGCTATAATATATCCTTTTACTCTTTTTCCTAATTTGAAAGACTTTAGAGGAATCATAATTTTTTAGCTCCTCTATTTATATCCTCATTTATATCTCTATGCTCTATTCCAACAATATAATCTGATGCTTTTAATTCTTCATAAATTTCATTTGCTATAGCAACTGACCTATGTCTTCCACCAGTACATCCAATTGATACAATTAATTGTCTTTTCCCTTCTTTTATATAATTAGGTATTAAGAAATATAGCATGTCCTTAAGTTTAATTACAAACTCTTGAGCTTCTTTTTGTTCAAAAACATAATTTTTAACCTGTTCATCTAATCCTGAGTAAGGCTTTAACTCCGGTATATAAAAAGGGTTAGGTATAAATCTTACATCAAAAACTAAATCTGAATCAGTTGGTATTCCGTACTTAAATCCAAACGATAATATAGTTAATGTTAAACTCCTATCACGCCCTTTTCCATCTCCATATAATAAATTTATCTTTTCTCTTAAATCTCTAATTGCATATTTAGATGTATCTATTATATTATCGGCTCTATCTTTTATTTCCCTAAGCCTCATCCTTTCCTCATTTATACCAGTTAAAACTCTTCCATCTGGTGAAAGTGGATGGCTTCTTCTACTTTCCTTAAATCTTTTAACTAACATTTCATCTGAAGCATCTAAAAATAATATTTCATATTTAAAATTTTCTTTTTTTAAATACTCTAAGCTTTCAAATAAATCGTCAAAAAATATCCCACCTCTAATATCTATAACTAAAGCTACCTTATTTATCTTCCCTTGACTTTGAGTACATGCCTCTGCAAACTTTGATATTAATTTAGGTGGCAAATTATCAACGCAAAAATATCCTAAATCTTCCAAGCTTCTTGTAGCTTCGGTTTTTCCTGCTCCTGAAAGTCCTGTTACTATTACAAACCTCATAGAAATCCTCCTCAAAACTTTTATATTAAAAATTATATCATAAACTGACCAATACTACTCATAAGCACTAGAGTAATTATTGATAAAAAGATGTCTACTATGATACTTTAGTATAACACTAAAACCAAAGGATTTCTTTATAAAAAAATAAAAAAATATTTGCTTTAATATGTATAAAATATTGAATTTTTGAAAATAATTAAAATATATTATACAATAAGTTCCCCCAAAAATACTATTGTATATTAAAGAGTGGTCCCCCCACTCTTTCCTTTTGTAAACACCTTATACAATATTCATTTAAATAAAATATTATTTAAATACTAAAAAGACCTAAAGAAATATACTTTAGGTCCTTTATTTTTTGATTAATCTCTGCCGATTATTCTTACTTCTGTTTTAAGATCCACATCAAACTTTTCTTTAACTACTTTTTGTACATGCGCTATAACATCCAAAATATCTTTAGCAGTGGCTTGTCCATGATTTATAACAAAACCTGAATGCTTATTGGATACTGATGCACCACCAATTGAAAATCCTTTAAGACCAGCGTCTTCAATTAATTTAGCTGCGAAATGTCCCTCAGGTCTTTTAAATGTACTACCTGCTGAAGGATATTCAAGAGGTTGTCTTTCTTCTCTTCGTCTTGTTAAATCATTAATCCTAAACTCTATCTTATCATGTACTCCCTTTTGTAAAGTTAGAGTAACACTTATCACAGCATAGTGTTCTTTCATTATTAACGAACTTCTATAACCAAGAGCCAATTTTTCTCTATTTAAAGTAACAAGATTACCTAATGTATCTATGGCTTCTACTTCCTTAATAACTTCAGCAATTTCTCCATTATAAGCTCCAGCGTTCATGCAAGCAGCTCCGCCAATACTTCCAGGTATTCCACACGAAAACTCAATACCAACTAAATCTTCAGCAAGTGCAGCTTTGCATACATTTTTTAACAAAGCTCCGCTATATGCTGTTAATTCATTTCCATTCACAGTTATTTTATTTAATTTGCAAAATTTAATAACTACCCCTTCAACTCCACCATCTTTAACTAAAAGATTAGAACCATTGCCTAACAAGAAATATGGTACATTGTGTTCTCTACATAAGTTAATAGTTTTTATTACCTGCTCTTTAGTATTAGGTGTAATTAAAATATCAGCAGGGCCTCCAACCTTAAAATAGATGTGTTCACTCATAGGAGCATCTATAAGTACATCTTCCTCATTATAAAACTCATAAAGTAACTTACTAAAATTGATGTATTTATTCATTATAAACTCCAAACTCCTCAAAATTAATATTATTCCTACCAAATATTTTATAAAATAAATATCCTACTATTTAATCATAAAATAATAAAAATGATAAATTATTCATTATTATATAAAGCCTACAATTACCTATATATCTAGCACTTAAATCTTGCATCTAAAGGATAAAAATACTAATAATTTTTATAGATAAAAGTTTCCTATTATTTAATATACTATAAAATATCCATCTATGGTATATTTTTTTCTTCCTTATTAATAATATTTTTACTTGAAGAATTAGAAAAATAATCTAATATACTTTGTGCAGCAGCCTTATCTATGCTAGGAGTATCCAACAATTCACTCATAGAAGCCTTTTTTATATTCTCTATATTTCCAAACTTTACAAGTAAATTTCTTCTCCTTTTTTCTCCGATTCTAGGAATATCATTTAATAATGAATATAAAGACTTATTATCTCTTAAACTTCTATGATAAGTTATAGCAAACCTGTGAACCTCATCTTGAATTCTAGTTATAAGCCTCATAATACTAGAATTTTTATTTATAATTATCTCTTTATTATTATATATAATTCCACGAGTATTGTGCTTATTATCTTTTACAAGACCGCAAACTGGTATATTTATATTAAGTTTTTTTAGTATATCTAAGGCTATATTTACTTGCCCTTTTCCTCCATCCATCATTATTAAATCTGGAAAAATGCTAAACTTCCCATTTGAATATTCAACTTGCCCCTTTTGAATCATTTTTATTTCTTCTAATCCATGGACAAATCTTCTTTGTAATATTTCTTCCATACTTTTATAATCATTTGGACCATCAATTGTTTTTATTTTAAATCTTCTATAATCAGAATTTTTAGCCTTTCCATTTTCAAAGACTACCATACTTCCTACCGAATCCACTCCTTGTATATTAGAGATATCATATGCTTCTATTCTCTCTGGTATACTATCTAACTCTAATTTTTCTACTATGCTTTCTAATGCTTCTATATTTTCCTTTTTATCTTTAATCATTTTATCCTTAAATTGTGTTAAAGTTATCTTAGCATTATTCCATACCATATCTAACATCTCTTTTTTAATTCCTTTTTTAGGTATTTTTATATTTACCTTTTTACCTTTTTTTTGTGTTAAATATGCTTCTAAAAGCTGTAAATCATTAATTTTAGATACATATACTTCTTTTGGTATTTTGGCTGTTCCACCATAGAATCTTGTTATAAATTCCGATATTATGTCTTCCCTTGGTGAATCATCAGTATTTTCTATCATGAAGTGTTCACGCCCTGTAACCTTTCCATTCCTTACAAAAAACACTTGAACACAGCTATCTTTTTCATCTGAATAAACATCTATAAAATCTTCTTCTCCATAATTTAAAATAAACATTTTTTGTTTACTTACAATACTTTCTATTGCTAGTATCTTATCTCTTAGCTTTGCCGCATTTTCAAAATCTAAATCATCTGAAAATTTAACCATATCTTTTTTTAATGAACTTAAAATCGATAAATTTTTTCCACTTAATATTCCTACTATGTCATCAATTATTTGTTTATAATCATTTTTTGTTATGTAAGCACTACAAGGTGCCTTGCATAAATTTAAGTGATAATTTAAGCAAGGTTTTGTAGTTTCTCCACCCTCTTTTATAACTTTTTTACAAGTTCTTAAGGGGAAGTTTTTCTTTATAAGATCCATAACTTCATGTACCGAAGCACTACTTGTATATGGACCAAAATATTTATTTCCATCTTTAACGAAATTTCTAGTCATATAAACTCTCGGGAAATCCTCATTAGTAGTTATTTTTATAAATGGATAAAATTTATCATCTTTTAAAGCAATATTATACTTAGGATTATATTTCTTTATTAAATTACCCTCTAAAATTAAAGCTTCCATTTCTGAATCTGTAACTATATATTCAAATTCAGAAATATTTTTAACCATAGCTTTAACCTTAACTGAATGATTTTTAGAGTTTTGAAAATACTGTCTTACTCTATTTTTAAGAATTTTAGCCTTTCCAACATATATTACCTCACCTAATGAATTTTTCATTATATAAACTCCAGGTTTATCTGGCAATATTTTAAGCTGATGTTCAAAATCAAACATAGCTATCATCCTCCTATTATTGTCCTGAATATGCTTTAATTACAGATGCTGCTATTTTAGCTGATGCTCCATCAACATTTCCAGCTCCTTCTACAACTACTGCTACTGCTAAATCTCCAGCATAACCCATCCACCATGAGTTTGGCTCTCCACTGCCTGTTTGTGCTGTTCCAGTTTTAGCTCCTACATTATTTATACCATTAAAATATGACCAAGTTCCACTTTGAACTCTTTGTGAAACAACATACGCCATAGCATTTTTAATAACAGAATCATCACTTGCAGATAAAACTTGTCTATACTGTTGTACTTTAGTTTCATCTACAACATTGCCTTCACTATCAACAATTTTGCTTACCAAATAAGGTCTCATCATAATACCATCATTAGCAACTGTTGCTGCAACTAATGCCATTTGTGTTGGAGTTGCTTGTACTGACCCTTGACCTATACCACTTTGAGCTATATTCCCAAGTTCATATGATGAAAGTGTTGGGAAGCTACTTTGTTTTAAAGAAAATCCAACAGTTGGAATATCCTCATTAAATCCAAAACTTTCTGCTGTTGCCTTAAGTTTTGCATTTCCAAGTTCTTCTGCTATAATTCCACCAAAAACAACATTACTTGATACAGAAAGAGCTTTGTTTATACCAATTTTACCATATGCTACTCCGTTTTCATTTGGAAGGGTATAATCTCCAATTGTTACTTTACCAGTGTCATCAAATGTTCTATATGCCAAACCTGATATATTCTCAAGACCAGATGCAAGTGTTATTACTTTAAATGTTGAGCCTGGAGCATAAAGCCATTGAGTTGCTCTATCACTTAAAAATGGAGTAACTCCAGATTGTGTAGCTTTTGCCATAGCACCTGCTAAATCATTAGGATCAAAAGATGGATAAGATACACTTGCAAGTATGGCTCCTGTTTTAGCATTTATAGCAACTACAGCTCCTGCAGTATAGTGACTTAAGCCTTCATAAGCTACCTTTTGCAAATTAGTATCTAAAGTTGTATAAACACTATTACCTACCTTTGGAGTACTTCTTTCTTTAAAACTTTTAACTATATTAAAATATCTAAGAATTCCTTTCCCACTTTGATAAGTCGTCAATTGATTATTATAAGTTTTTTCTAATCCAGTTTTTCCATAAGCACTACTACAATACCCAACTACATTAGCATAAATATCTCCATAAGGATAACTAATAGTTTGATCTAATGTACTTGTTTTTTTGCTTACAGTTAATGCATTACCTTGACTATCATATATAGTACCTCTTAAAATCGTATTCTGACTAGCTGCACCTCTTGTATTACTATCCATAGCAGCTATCTTAGGTCCACATACCACAGTAAAATAAACTATATAAGATATAAGAGCGAGCAATATAACTAGATAAACTATCATAATTTTTCGTGTACTTTTTTCTGTATCATTTTTCAAATGTCATTTCCCCCTTTAAGTCCTATAGTTATCCCCAAATAGAAACTAATTTTTGTTTTAATTTTATTAAGCACATTTAGAAAAATTATAGAGCCTAATGATATTATTAAAGACCTATTTTAAATATTTGTAAATATGTTATGATAATTTTTCTTAAATTGTTTAAATTTTGATATGTTTTTGCATAAATATATTTATGTTTTTTTATTGTTTATTTTGTTAAATGTATTATATAATTACTCTTCATCTTAGCTATTTCAGGCCCATAAACCAATGCAAAATATATTATATATATTATAAGGGCTGTAAGCATTGTTAAGTATATGGTCATTATTAGTCTTACGTCTCTCTTATTTCTCCTAGTTATTACATTAACTGATCTTCTTCTTTTTCTTATGTTTCTTTTCAAATACAAACTCCTCTCTTAATAGAATATTTAATATAATTAAACATTCTATTACTATGTTATCATATCTTCTTATTATATATGCTTCAATTACATTATAAAAATTTTAACTTTTTATTAAATATTCTATAATAAATCAATTAAATTTCAATTAATAATTTATATATATTTGCATAAACCTTTATTTTATATTTAAGTAACTTAATTTTCTCATTTATATGTTTTATTTAATCTTATTTTTATTAACTTTAAATTAAAGAAAATAAAAGAAGTAATAAGAGTGTAAATTCACTCCTATCACTTCTTTTATTTTAAGCATATTATTAAATACTATAACTCTATCTTCTAATTAAAAACTAAATGCTATTTAAAAGATTATTACAATAGTTTATCTAACATACTACATCTAGATTTTATGATGTTGGTATAACATTATCATTTGCTGAAGATGTGTTCATAGTATTAGCTGTCTTTGAACCATTAGTTGGGTCTGATGTAACAGTTAATTTACCACTTACCATATCTCCTGAACCTTCATTGGTTGTATTATCAACATCATCTGGTATAATACCTAATTGTTTTAGGTATGTATTCATTACAGCTCCAGCTATATGACCTGCTATCGCATCTTCTGGACTAGTATCTTGAACAACAACTGCAACAGCTATTGTATCTCCAGAATATCCAGCAAACCATGAGTCAACAGAATCACCGTTCGCACCTGTTTGTGCTGCACCAGTTTTAGCTCCTGCATCTGGAATATGATCAAACTCTGGCCATTCATTCCAATCCCCTATATATGGAGGACCATCACTTGGATCAACCCTTTGTTTAACAACAAAGTCCATAGCTTCTTGATCTCTCTTTGCAATATCTTGAGACATAACTGTTCTATAAGCTTCCACAGAAGTTTGTTCCACAGTTTTACCATCACTTGCAACAACCTTATCAACTAAATAAGGTCTCATCATAACACCATTATTAGCTATTGTTCCCGCTATCAATGCCATTTCTGTTGGGGTTGCAAGGTCTTGAGCTTGTCCCATACCACTCATTGCTATATCAGCTTCTTGGTTTTCTGAATATGTAGGGAATTGACTTTGTGCTAAACTAAATCCAACTGTCGGAATATTTTGGTTGAATCCAAAAGCTTCAGCAGTCGCTTTAAGTTTTGCATTTCCTAATTCTACTGCTATTATTCCACCAAATACAACATTACTTGATACTGATAATGCTCCATTTAATGTAAGAGTTCCCCAATTTGTTGAACCTTCATCAGTTAATTTATAATCTCCTAGTTGTATATACCCTGGATCATTAAATGTTTGGTTTCCAAGACCCGGAATATTTTCAAGTCCAGATGTCATAGTTACCATTTTAAAAGTTGAACCTGGAGCAAGTAATCCCTGTGTCGCTCTATCAAAGAATAAACCATCGCCTGTTTGTTCATCTTTCTTCATAGATGTATTTAAGTTGTTAGGGTCAAAATCAGGATAAGATACACTTGCAAGCACTGCTCCTGTCTTAGGATCAATAGCTACAACCGCTCCTGCCTTATATTGACTTAACTCTTTATATGCAACTTCTTGAAGTTGGGCATCTATAGTTGTATAAACATTATCTCCATATTCTTTTTTAGCTCTATCTTTAAATAATTTAAATATATTAAAATCATCCCATATGCTAGTATCACTAGTATATGTTGAAAGCTCTTTGTTATATGTAGATTCAAGTCCTGATGTACCATATATTGAGCTTACATACCCTACTACTGCTGATGTAGCTCTACCAAAAGGATAATAAATACTTTGTTCTGCTCCATTAACATTAGTTTGTGCTAAAACTTGCCCAAAAGTATCATAGATATTACCTCTTACTACTTTATGTTCAGTGGCAAGCTTAGCTGTATTATTAGTCTTATTATATATTGTAGGGTCTTTTATAACACCAAAATAAGCTATATATGATATAAGCCCTATTAAAAGAATAAAGAAAATTATCATTATTCTTTTAATATTACTTGATGATTTTTCTTGTGAATTAAGTGTCTTTTTTTCGTTTTTTCCATTATCTTTTTTCTTTTGTTTAGTATCTGCTTTATTTAAATCATTTAGATTTTTATTTTCTTTATCATTCACTATCTATTGCCCTCCTCTGAAACTTTTTGAAGTATTCCTAGAGCAAATAATATTGTTAGCATAGATGTTCCACCATAGCTTACCATTGGAAGAGTTATTCCTGTTAATGGTATTACAGCAAATACACCACCTACTATAATTAAAACTTGTGCAACTATCATTGTACTAAATCCTATTGCTGCTAATTGAGAGAACTTATCTTTAGCATAAAGTGCACTTCTTATTCCTCTATAAAATAATAAGAAATATAAAATCATTAATCCTACAGCAAATATCATACCAAATTGTTCAGCTATTATAGTATATATAAAATCTGTAGATGCCTCTGGTACTAAAGACGGATATCCATTTCCAAGACCTGTTCCAAACAGTCCTCCAGTAGACATTGTATAAAATCCTTGAACTATTTGATAACCAGAACTCGCTGCATATTTCCATACATTAGGTCCGACTACCTCAAATCTTTGTCTAACATATCCTAAACTAAAATAACCGATTGTTCCACCAAATACAAGTCCCACTAAACATATTAATACATATTTTCCATTTGAAGTTGCCAAATATAATATTGTTAATGAAACTATAAAGAACATAAGTGCCATACCTAAGTCATGTTGTAAAAACATTAAAATTATAGAGTACCCTACAACTAAAATCGGCTTCATTAATCCTTTTATATCATCTATAAATTTGTCTTTTTTCTTATATGTTACAAGAACAGAGGATAGGTATAAAATTAAGAACAATTTACCAAACTCGGCAGGTTGAAAACTAAAGCTTCCAATATATACCCAGTTTTTAGCACCATTTATCTCTTTACCTATAATAAGAGACATAACCATAAATATTAATGTTCCTATTAAATATATTCTTTTATATTTAGCAAATGTTTTTAAATCAGGTAAAGCTAAAGTTATAATAAGATACATAACTAGTCCTACACAAAACCATGTTAACTGCTTTTGAGCTAAACTTGGATTAATTACATAAAGTATCCCAGTACTTACTGTAATAAAAACATCTATAAACATAAGTATGTATTTATCCCCATTAGGTTTAAATTTTCTTAAGATAATATAAGGTACTATTATTGCTACTATAAGAACTCCACCCATAGCTAGTGCAGTTGTAGATACCGGATCTGCTATTAAAGCCAAATTTATAAATATACCAGCACATAAAATGCATATGAGCAACATTATCTTTACTTCATATTTAACAGTATTCATTTTATCACCTCTATTATCCTATAACCTTAAAGGCTGTACTTCCAAATCTTATGATATCATTGACATTTAATCTAATATTACCTTCAATTTTATTTTCATTTACATAAGTTCCGTTAGTACTTTGTAAATCCTCTAAATAATATTCTCTATTCTTTAAGTATATTTTTGCATGATATGAGGAGACAAATCTGTCATTAAGAACTACAGTATTATTTTCTTTTCTGCCTAAAGTAATTGCAGTAGCCATAGGAATAACTGAACCAACTTTTAATTTAGCCTCATCCATAGAAGTTAAAACTTCTAGTCCCCTTATATTTGAACCACTTGCTTTTTTAGTACTATCATTTGTCTTTTGAGTAGTATTTTTTTGAGTAGTATTTTTTTGAATAGTATTCGTAGTTTTTCTTTTACCCCCCTTGATATCTTTATACATGATTCTTAATGCATAAAGAATTATAGAGTATAAAACTATTATGAAAATTACTCCAAAAAATAAACCAGCTAATTGATCAAAATCCATCATTTCACCTCTACATTAGTTTTATAGTTTATTTTAGTCTGTCGCTCCATTATGCACGTATACACCATGCACATAGTAATCATTATACAATAAAATAAATTATTTTCATATCAAATTCATATTAAAATTTACCTGTTTTCATATTTAAACAATTAAATTATAGTAATAATTTATATTCATTTAATAAATTGCTTAAAATATTTTTGCAGTTTGTATAAATGCCATTTATTATTATAAAATAAAAGAATTATTATTAAAATATTCCAAATTATTTATATTGTATAATGTTTGTAAATACATTACCTCCCAACTTAAATTAAAAATATTAATAAAGCTATTACCATTTAACATTAATTTTATTTTATATAATGTAGATTAAATTTATATTAATCCATCATATAAAAACTATTATAAATATAAAAAACTATTATAATTAATGTTATAAAGGTCAATCATGAAAATTATACCTCTAATTCTTTACGAAATAATGTCATAATGCATAAGATTTCATTTATATTTTGCAATTATCTTTTAAAGTTTCTTATTAAACTAATTTATTAAAATTCAAAATAATTTAAAATTACTAAAATAAAAGTATCATAAATACGTTATGATATTTATGATACTTAAAGAAATTCAAAATTGTATTATTTATTCATATTTTCTTCTTTTTTATCCTTATTCTTTTTAAATAAAGACCAACCTTTTTTCTTTTGTTTATTTCCATCTTGAGCTTTTTTATCTTCTTTCTTTTCTTCTTTTTTCTCTTCTTTTTTATTGTTTTCTACATTTGGCTTTTTATCTTGACTTACTTTATTTGAATCTTTATTTTCTTCTAATGGCTTTTTACTTTGTTCCTTATTTTCTGTTGAATTTTTATTTTCATTTATTTTATCAGAATTCTTATTTTCTATTGATTTTTTATCTTCTTTTGTTGAATCTGAACTCTTATTTTCTATTGTTTTTTCGTCTTTATTATTCTTATCTAAATCTTTATTTTCTGTTTGATTTTTATCCTCTTTTAATCCTTTATCATTTGTCGCTTTATTATTTTCATTAGATTTATTAGGTTCTTTATTTTCTATTGGTTTTTTATTTTCATTAGATTTATTTTCTATTGGCTTATTTTTTTCATTTGATTCTTTACCATCAGTAAATTTTTTACTTGGATTTTCTATTTTTGTTTCTGGTTTATTATTTTGTGTATTTCCGCCCTTTTGTTCCTCACCATTTTCAATTTCTAAAGTTTCTCTTGTTTGTATATTAGGTGTAGCATTTACCGTATAATTAGTTGCAAAAACGGGAGCATTTAATGCAATTGTCATAAGAGCTGTTAGTGACAGTATTTTTCCCTTTTTCATGCATTTTCGTCATAAAAATATATCTTTATGACGTTTCACCTCTCTTTCGTAATATATTGTTTTTGTAAATTAAACCATAGACTTTACTCACATTTGTACCTAATTATGTTGAGCTTATTTATTTAAATTTATACACATTATTACATTGAAACATTTTATTATCCTAAAGAAAAATTAACCATATTTTAATGACATTTCATAAAAAACAGTTTATTATAATATATGTTAATATAGTAAAAAGGAGTGTATATATGATAATACTTAACTTTATTAGGGGTATTTTTATGGCAATGGCAGATAGTGTTCCTGGTGTATCTGGTGGTACTATCGCATTTATACTCGGTTTTTATGATGAATTTATTTCATCACTAGATACTATTACTTCAAAAAATAGAAGCAAAAAAGAAAGAAAGAGAGCTTTATCCTTTCTAATTAAAATAGGATTAGGTTGGGTATTTGGTTTTATATTATCTGTTATATTTATATCTGCAATCTTTGAAAGCCAAATATACAAAATCAGTTCATTATTTGTTGGCTTTATAATATTTTCATTACCATTAATAATTATTGAAGAAAGAAAATCAATAATAGGTAAATATAAAAATATTCTTTGGACTGTTTTAGGATTAGCATTAGTTGTTTTAATAACTTACCTCAATCCAGTATCTTCTGATGCAACTAATTCTATATCCTTTGCTAACCCTAATTTAATACTATACATTTATGTGCTAATATGTGGAATCATCGCTATATCCGCTATGATTTTACCTGGGATTTCAGGTTCAACATTGTTACTTATTTTTGGATTATATGTTCCTATAATATCTTCTATAAAAGAAATTTTGCACTTTAATTTATCTTATTTTCCAATAGTTTTTGTTTTTGCAATAGGAGTTATTATTGGAATTTTATCTATTATAAAATTAATAAAAAAATTATTAATTACTAAAAGATCTCAATTAATTTATTTCATATTAGGGCTTATGTTAGGTTCTATTTATGCAGTATTTATGGGACCTACAACATTAGAAATTCCTAAACCTGCAATGACTTTTAATACATTTAGTATTATTTTCTTTTTAATAGGTGGTGCAATTATATTACTTCTTCAAAAAACTAAAACCGCATTTAAAAAAAATTCTATGAAAAAAACAAAAATAAAATGTGAGACATCTAAGGTTAATTAATGAAATAATTTTATCGTTTTACTTTTATTTCTTGTAATATTTTAAAATGTTTATATCCATAATAAGAATGTAAGTTAAAGATTTTTAAATTCTTAACCTATAATCTTAAAATAAAAGGAGAAACTAAAATGCAAGAAAAAAAAGCTCAAGATTATATTAACGAAGTAAAAACTACTCTAACATCAGCTGAATCATGTTTACAACAAGCATGTAATAAAGCAGAAAAAACTCAAAATAAAGAAAAAATAGAAAATGCTTTACATTCTATTAAAACAGCTTGTGATTGCTTAAATCAATATAGAGACTAAAATCATACATTAAAATAAAGGCATTAAAAGAGATATTATCTCTTTTAATGCCTTTATATATTTTGTTTTAGATATATATCTGAAAACTCTACCCTTGTGCCCTTAATATAATTTTGTAAATCTGTGTACTCATTTATTAACATAGCATCTTCATAAATTATATTAGGTAATTTTATAGTAAACTCAGTCCATTTATTTACTTCACTTTCAACTTCTATGCTACCACCATGAAGTTCAATCAATGATTTTGATAATGATAAACCGATACCACTTCCTTCACTTATTTTAGTTAATCTATGATTTACTTGTCCAAATTTTTCAAATATTCTTTCTAACTTATGCTCCTCTATACCGATTCCTGTATTTTTAACTATAATCTTTATAAAATCATTAGACTCTTTTATAAAGACATTAATCTCACCATTTTCATTATTAAATTTGATAGCATTTGATATAATATTTAGCATGACCTTTTCAATCTTATTTAAATCAAAAGATATTATTTTTTCTTCCATTTCAGTATCAAAAATCATATTTATATTATTTTTCTTACCAAATTCAACAGTTGAATCGAAAATATCCTCAATAAATCTTACTATATCATAAGTCTGAGGATTAAAATCTAAAGTTCCAGTATCTAACTTTGTACAATCTATCAAATTATTTACTAATCTTAATAATCTTAAAGCATTTTTATCTATATCTTGAATATAACCATGATACTTTCTATTTTCACATTTATAACACTTTCCAATAGTTTGATTTATCATTTGAAGTGCACTAAATATAACATTTAAAGGTGTCATAAATTCATGCGATAAATTAGCAAAAAATTCAGTCCTCAATCTTTCAAATTCCAAATCCAATTTTTTTCTAGTTGTTATATCCCTAGTTAAGCATAATAATCCATCAATATTATCATTTTTATCAGTAAAAGGTATCTTTATTGTTTCCAGATATTTAACCTTTCCTTTTTTATCTACAATTTTATTATAGTATGCTTTTTCTTTTTTACATAACATTACTTCTTCATCTTGATTCATACATTCACAAGGATTCATATCCATATCTGTTTCTATTTCATTTTCTTTTTTACCTATTATATTTTCTATTTTGGTATTATAAGCTTTTGCAAATGCTTCATTGCAATAAGTAATTACACCTTTAGCATCTTTATATGATATTTTATCTGGAATTTTTTTATTTATTATTTCTATAAGCTTTTCCTGTTTACGACATTTTTTTTCACATCTACATAAAAGACTTAATTCGCTAGTAAACCAAATACAAATTTTATTATTTTCTAACTTATTAATACTTATATTATAATATTTATCTATACTGGGTATATATAAATCTAAGCTACATTCTATATCATATTCTAACTTTAATATAGCCTTTTCTACTGATTCAAAACTACTTAATCCAAAAGTTTTTAAAAAGCTATTATCTTTTAAACTAATCAATTCTATCATTTTTATATTTAAATACTCTATTTCTAAATCTAGAATTTGACCACATTTACGTACTAATCTCCCTAATACACAAGGGATAGGACTTTTGTTAATCATATCCAAATATACTTTATCCATATTATCCATAATTCTAACCCTCTATTGCATCTCTTTAGTTAATTTTAATACTTATATTTTAACACATTTTTATTTTTTTGGAATATTATATCACGAAATAATTTCTAACTATATATTTTTATCATCTTATACATATTTGTAATAATATAAATTAACAACTCTACATTTTGGAGGATATAATGAATTCTTTTTTAGAACTCAATCCAGTACTTCAAGGACTTCTTGCAACTATTTTTACATGGGCAATTACAGCATTAGGAGCATCATTAGTGTTTTTCTTTAAAAAGGTAAATAAAAAATTTTTAAATTCCATGTTAGGTTTTAGCGCAGGTGTTATGATTGCTGCGAGTTTTTGGTCTTTGCTTATGCCCTCTATTGAACTGTGCCAAGAACTTTCAGTCAATAAATTTATTATTCCATCCATAGGATTTCTTCTTGGAGGAATTTTTATAATCTTTGCTGATAAATTTATGGACAAGTTTTCTTATGGAAAAATACTAGGATATGATAGCAATAAAATATCTAGCGAAAATAAGTATAAAAAAAGCATTCTTTTAGTTATAGCAGTTACACTTCACAATATACCTGAAGGTTTAGCTGTTGGGGTTGCATTTGGTGGTGTTGCAGCAGGAATCCCTGGAACTAGCATAGTAGCAGCCATAACTCTAGCATTTGGAATAGGACTTCAAAATTTCCCTGAAGGCGCTGCTGTTTCACTCCCTCTTAGAAAAGAAGGTTTATCTGTTAAAAGAAGTTTCTTTTATGGACAACTCTCAGGATTAGTTGAACCAATTGCAGGAGTTTTTGGTGCTTTAGCCGCTTTAACTGCAAGATCAGTTTTACCAATACTTTTAGCATTTTCAGCAGGCGCTATGATTTCTGTCGTAGGTTCAGAACTTTTACCTGAATCATGCATAGAAAACAAAACCTTAACTACTATCGGATTAATTTTGGGATTTATTGTCATGATGATTTTAGATGTAGCTCTTGGATAAATATAAAATTTAATTATTATAATAAGTTTACAAAAACTCATTAAACTTAAGATACACTTATTAATTAAAGCAGTATATCATAAATTTTTATGATATATTGCTTTATTTTAATGCATAATTTATTCTAAATATTTACTTAAATATTTTCCTGTATATGAATTTTTAATCTTACATATTTCCTCAGGCGTTCCACAGCCAACTATCTTTCCGCCTTTATCTCCACCTTCAGGTCCTAAATCAATTAAATAATCAGCACATTTTATCATATCTAAATTATGTTCAATTACAACAACCGTATTCCCTCCATCAACTAATCTTTGAAGAATTTTTATAAGTCTTCTTACATCATGAATATGAAGACCTGTTGTTGGCTCATCTAAAATATACATAGTCTTACCTGTACTTCTCTTTGAAAGTTCATACGCAAGTTTTATTCTTTGAGCTTCTCCTCCTGAAAGCTGAGTAGATGGTTGTCCAAGCCTTATATACCCAAGACCCACATCATAAAGAGTTTGAAGTTTATTTTTTATTCTTGGTATATTTTCAAAAAATTCTAAAGCATCTTCTACTGTCATATTCAAAATATCATCAATATTTTTACCTTTATATTTGACTTCTAATGTTTCTCTGTTGTATCTTTTTCCCTTACAAACCTCACATGGCACATAAACATCAGATAAAAATTGCATTTCTATTTTTATTATTCCATCACCACTACACGCCTCACATCTTCCTCCTTTAACATTAAAAGAAAATCTTCCTGGCTTATATCCTCTCATTTTAGCTTCTTGAGTTTGAGAAAATAATTCTCTTATTATATCAAATGTTCCTGTGTAAGTAGCCGGATTACTTCTTGGAGTTCTACCTATTGGACTTTGGTCAATATCTATTATTTTGTCTATATTCTCATATCCTAAAATCTCTTTGTGATTTCCTGGGATATATTTAGATTTATTTATTATTTTATTAAGACCTTTATACAAAATTTCATTTGTTAATGTACTTTTTCCAGAACCAGATACTCCTGTTATCATTGTTAAAGTCCCCAAAGGCACTTTGACATTAACATTTTTTAAATTATTTTCTCTTGCACCTTTTATAGTAATAAAATTTCCATTTCCTTTTCTTCTTTCCTTCGGAACTTCTATTTTTTCTTGTCCAGTTAAATATCTTCCTGTTAATGAGTTTTTATCTTTTAAAATTTCATCATATGTTCCTGCAAAAGTAACTTCCCCACCATGTTCTCCAGCACCAGGACCAATATCTACTATATAATCAGCCTCTCTTATAGTATCCTCATCATGCTCAACAACAATTAAAGTATTTCCTACATCTCTTAATTTTTTCAAGGTTGCTATAAGTCTATCATTATCTCTCTGATGAAGCCCTATTGATGGTTCATCTAAAATATATAAAACACCCATAAGTTGAGAACCAATTTGAGTTGCAAGTCTTATTCTTTGCGCCTCACCACCTGATAATGTTCCCGCATTTCTAGCTAAATCTAAATAATCTAATCCAACATTTATCAAGAAACCTAATCTCTCTTTTATTTCTTTTATTATCTGACCACTTATTATTGTATCTTTCTCTGAAAACTCTAAAGAATTTATAAAATCAAGTTCTTCTCCAATAGACATCTTAGTAAATTCAGTTATATTTTTGCCACCAATAGTTACTGCTAACGCCTCTGATTTTAGTCTAGCGCCTTTACATTTAGGGCATGGATTATCACTCATATATCTTTCTACTTCTGTCTTTATAAGATCAGAATTTGTTTCCATGTATCTTCTCTTTAAACTATTTATTTCACCTTCAAAGGAATGATTATAAACAGATTCTACTCCATCCTTTATGTAAGTTACAGCAATCTTATCTCCATTTAATCCATACATAAGAACATGTTGAACTTCCTTGGATAAATCTCTATATTTTGTATCTAAGCTAAAATTATATTTATCCATTAATGCAGTTAACACTGCATAAGTCCAAGAATCTTTTTTAAGCCTAGCATCTCCCCAAGTGGATATAGCTCCTTCTCTTATTGATAAATCTTTATTTGGAACAACTAAGTTTTCATCTATTTCTAATAAAGTCCCAAGTCCATCACAATAATCACATTTTCCAAAAGGTGAATTAAATGAAAATAACCTTGGTTCTAACTCATCTATACTTATACCACAATCAGGACAAGCGAAATTTTCACTAAACAACTTATCCTCTTTTTTATCAATTAAATTTATAATAACCAATCCATCAGCTAACTTTAAAGCCATTTCAATTGAATCAGCTAATCTAGTTTCTATCCCATCTTTAACTATTAATCTATCTATAACAGCTTCTATATTATGTTTCTTATTTTTTTCAAGTTTCACATCTTCTTCTGTTAAATCATAAATACTCCCATCAACTCTAGCCCTAACATATCCTTGCCTTTTTATATTTTCTAATACTTTTTCGTGAGTTCCTTTTCTGCCCCTTATTATTGGACTTAAAATTTGAATTTTTTCTCTATGTGATAAAGACATAACAGAATCTACTATTTGGTCTACAGATTGTTTTGATATTTCTTTTCCACACTTAGGACAATGAGGAATTCCAACCCTAGCATATAAAAGTCTTAAATAATCATAAATTTCAGTTACAGTTCCGACAGTAGAACGTGGATTTTTTGATGTTGTCTTTTGGTCTATTGATATAGCCGGTGATAGCCCTTCAATACTCTCAACATTTGGCTTATCCATTTGACCTAAAAACTGTCTCGCATAAGATGATAAAGATTCTACATATCTTCTTTGCCCTTCTGCATAAATAGTATCAAAAGCTAAAGAAGACTTACCTGATCCCGAAAGTCCAGTAAATACTACTAATTTATCCCTAGGTATTTTTAAATCTATATTTTTTAAATTATTAACTTTAGCTCCTTTTACAACAATTACATCTTTCATTTGTTACTCCTTATCTATATCAAAAAGTTTGTTTTTAACTAATTTATATTAAAAATTCTTTTAAATTATATTAAATTCAATATGCAAACATAAGTTCGATTACTAATTATTTTATGCTTGTTAACTTATCATGTCAAATTCAAAATGAATTAAAATAATATTTTTATATATAGTATAATTAATTTAAATAATTATTATTAAAATTTTAAGGAGAAAAATATGAATGCTAACGAAAGACGTAAAAAAATTTTATTAATGATAAAAGAATCAAAAAAACCACTTAGTGGTTCTTATATAGCAAAAGAATTAAATGTAAGTCGCCAACTTATAGTTGGAGATGTTGCACTTTTAAGAGCTTCTGGCTCTAATATAATTTCAACAGCTAGAGGCTACATTATAAATAACAATAAAGAAAATGATAAATTTTTATTAAAAACCTTAGCCTGCAAACATACTAAAGAAGATATGCAAGATGAATTAAATATTATAATAGACGAAGGTGCAACTGTTATAAACGTAATAATAGAGCACCCAGTTTACGGACAATTAACAGGAGATTTACATTTATCTTCTAGACGTCATATTTTAGATTTTATAGAAAAATTAAAATCTAAAGATTCTCCTATGTTATCCAAACTCACACAAGGGATACATCTTCACACTATAAAATGCGAAAACGAAGAAATTTATAATAATATCCTAAATTCACTTAGAAAAAAAGGATACTTACTATAAAACAATTAATAAATTATCTATAACCAACAATAACTACCAATACCTTTATCTATTTTAAGATAAAAATTAATATTAATAATATATTTATTGATATTTTTGTAATAATTGTATAAAATTATAATTATTAAGTTATAACCAAAAGGGGTGGTAGTTATTAGTTCAAAAAAATATATTTACTTAGTATTTTCAAGAACAGGCACGTTATTTTCAAGAGTTATAAATTTTGGACTTAGCCACAAATATGCCCATGTATCTCTTAGTTTTGATTCTAGTTTAAATGTTATGTATTCCTTCGGTAGAATTAATCCTGACAATCCTTTTATAGCTGGATTAATTAAAGAAAATATAAATAGTGGAATTTTCACTAAATTTCCTTATAGCGAATGCATGATATATAAAGTTAAAGTTTCTGAAACTCAACTTAAAACATTAAAAAAAGAATTGAATATATTCATGGAAGAACAAAAAAAATATCGATATAACTTTTTAGGAGTTTTTACTGCTTATTGGGACAAACCTCGTGAAAAAGACTATTATTATTTTTGCTCACAATTTGTTTCAGAACTTCTTATAAAAAGTTCTATTTACAAAAATAATAAACCTCCTGCATTAATAAGCCCTAAAGATTTATTAGATATTAATAATAAAGAGATAATTTATGAAGGACTAGTTTGTAATTATTCTAAATCTATTTCAAATGCTTTAATAGCGTATTAGATAAAACATAAAAATTAAAAGAATAAGCTATATTAAATTAGCCTATTCTTTATTGCTATACATCTTTTTTAAGTTCCTTTATAATGTCCCTAAGTTCTGCAGCTCTTTCAAATTGAAGATTTTTAGCCGCTTCCTTCATTTCTTTTTCATATTCTTTAATAAGTTTATTCTTATCTAAAACTTTTTCCTTTTTATTAAATTTGCTTGGCTTAACCTCTTCTAATTCAACAGCTTCTATAACTTTTCTTACTTCCTTTTTTATTGTTTTAGGCACTATATTATGCTCTTTATTATAATTTGTCTGAATCTCACGTCTTCTTTCAGTTTCCTTTATTGCTCTATCCATAGAATTAGTTATTGTATCCGCATACATTATAACTTTACTCTCCGCATTCCTAGCAGCTCTACCTATTGTTTGTATCAATGATGTTTCAGACCTTAAAAATCCTTCCTTATCAGCATCTAAAATCGCTACCAATGCAACTTCTGGAATATCTAATCCTTCTCTTAAAAGATTTATTCCAACCAAAACATCATACTTGCCAAGCCTTAAATCCTTTATTATTTTCATTCTTTCTATGGTATCTACATCTGAGTGCATATAGACAGCCTTTATATTTAATTCCTTTAAATATTTTGTTAAATCCTCAGCCATTTTCTTAGTTAATGTAGTTATCAAAATTCTAAAACCTTTTTTAATAGTTTCATTAATTTCCCCATATAAATCATCAATTTGTCCATTTGTTGGTTTTATTATTATTTCAGGATCTAAAAGCCCTGTTGGTCTTATTATTTGCTCTGCAATGTTTTTAGAATGTTCCAGTTCATATTTTCCTGGAGTTGCACTTACAAAAACAACTTGATTTATTTTCTTTTCAAATTCTTCAAATTTTAAAGGTCTATTATCAAATGCACAAGGAAGCCTAAATCCATATTCAACCAAACTTTCTTTTCTAGACCTATCTCCTGCATACATGGCTTTCACCTGTGGAATAGTTACATGACTTTCATCAATAAACATTAAAAAATCCTTTGGAAAAAAGTCTATTAAGGTTTGTGGTGGAGTCCCTGGAGCTCTATTATCTAAAATTCTTGAATAATTTTCTATACCCTGACAATACCCCATTTCTCTTATCATTTCTATATCGAAATTTGTTCTTTGCTTAAGTCTTTGAGCCTCTAAAATTCTATCCTGTTCATTTAATTCTTGAAGCCTTTTTTCAAGCTCTTCTTCTATAACTTTTATAGCTTTTTCTTGCGTTTCTTGAGTTGTAGCAAAGTGAGATGTCGGTGTTATACTAACATGATTTCTATTCCCTATAATTTTTCCTGTTAAAACATCAAATTCTCTTATTCTGTCTATCTCATCTCCAAAAAATTCTACCCTTATTCCTTTAGATGATGAATATGATGGAATTATGTCTAGATTATCTCCTCTAACTCTAAAAGTTCCTCTTGAAAAATCAATATCATTTCTTTCATATTGAAGTTCTATAAGTCTTTTAACAACTTCATCTCTATCTTTAACCATTCCAGGTCTTAAAGAAATAGTAAGTTTTTTATATTCTTCTGGATTACCAAGACCATAAATACAAGAAACAGATGCCACAATTATAACATCTCGTCTCTCTAAAAGAGCCGATGTTGCTGAGTGACGAAGTTTATCTATTTCATCATTTATTGATGCATCTTTTTCTATAAAAGTATCAGTATGAGGAACATATGCCTCTGGTTGATAATAATCATAATATGATACAAAATATTCAACTATATTATCAGGAAAAAATTCTTTAAATTCTGAGCATAGCTGAGCTGCTAAAGTTTTATTATGAGCTAGTATAAGAGTTGGTCTTTTTTCTCTCTCTATTATATTAGCCATAGTAAATGTTTTTCCAGACCCTGTAACACCCAAAAGAGTTTGTCCCCAATCCATTCTATTTATTGAATTTACTAAACTTTCAATTGCTTGAGGTTGATCACCATTTGGTTTAAATTTTGAACTTATTTTAAATTCACCCATATTTTAATCTTTAGTAGCCTTTTTCTACTAAACAATCCACATCCTTTCCTTGCCTTTATTTTAACTTATATTATTACTCCAATAATTTTTAAAATTAAACTTATTCTAAAAAACCCTTTATTTTATACTAACACTAATTATGAAACTGAAAAATAAAAAATCGTATTAAAGATTAAATAATTTAAAATAATCATCTTTCTTCAATACAATTAATTAAATGCATATTTAAACATTTTTTTTAAGTTCTGATAATTGCAATAATTTATCTATATTATATTTTTTTCTTATGTTTACAGGAACTAAAATCACTCCAAACCTCATAGACTTACTCTTACTACTTATAATGTATTCTTTAACCTCACCCTTTATATTTTTAATCTTCAATGTAGTATTTATATAGTTATCCCTTATAGATTTAAGTATTTCTTTCTCACTAAAAGGTTTCAAGCCATTTAACTCTATTATTTTATCCCCACTTCTTACGCCTTCTCTAAAAGCTCTAGATTTTGGGACAACATCTAAAATACATATTCCTTCTTCATCTGAAACAAAAAGTGGTTTAGAATTTTTTTCAATATGCTTTTCTATGTATTTTATAATTATATAAATAATCGACATTAGTATTACAGACAATACTTCAAACATTACATTATATCTACTAAAGAAAGATATTAAAAATAATATTCCACCATATACAACCATTATACCTCCAGAAATTAAAGTTTTTTGCACCTTATTTTTAGTAAATGTAACAGCCTCATATCCTATAACAGCATAAAATGGTAAAATAGCTAATGCTGTCATGGTGGTTATGGGAATTAAATCCCTTCCTATTATCGAAGAATATATATTAGAAAAATCAATATTTTGCAATGTAAAATCATTTATAGAATTAAATATAATGAAAAATGCTATAGGTAAACTCCAACATCTTTTAAAAATAAATCCTCCCAAAATTTTATCATTTTTATTAGTAAAAACAGGAATATAACCTTTTCTTCCATCAATCATTATAAGTATTCCTTGAACTATAGAAATAATACTAATTAATATTATAATATTAGGTATATTTAACTGCATTTTAATAACTCGTCCAACATTAAACCTTGAACAAATTAAACTTATCAAACTTAAAACAGTAGCTACATATGGAAAACTAAAAATTTTAGGTTTGTAAATTATCACTACTATTGATATTAAAAACAGTATTGCAATACCTGAATTTTCTTCGAAACTTACACCAAAAGTAGTTAAAATTAAACTAGCTATACTTCCTGCAATTATTCCTATGACTATTTGAGAAATTGTTAATTCTAGAGGAGAATTTATTTTCTCCCCTAATACCATTGTTTGTATAAAATTTATTTTCTTATTTTTTATATAAAATACTACAGAAATTACTAAAAGTAACAAAAGCAAGACTGGATTTACCCAAACATAAGATATAGCTTTTATAGTTGCTAGCACTACATTCAAAATAGCACCTCCTTAAGCTTACTTTAATTAAGTTTTTCTTTCATAACGTCTATGGCTTTTATAAGTTGTGTATCACTATCTTTACTATATTGTGTCTCTGTTGAATCTTTTAAATACTCTACTTCCACATGTGGCTTAATACCTATTGAGTGTATATTTTCCCCATTTGGAGTATAATATTTAGAAATTGTAACTTTAAGAGCTGTATTATCTGATTTATCATCTAAAACAACTTGAACAACACCTTTTCCAAAAGATGTTTCTCCAACTAAAGTTCCAAGATTATAATCACGTATAGCACCTGACACAACTTCAGAGGCTGATGCAGTTCCACCATTAATTAAAACAACTAATGGCATACCTTGCGCAATTCCACCTGTTGAAATATTTTCTTCTACTTTTCCATTTTTATCAACTGTTGAAACAATAACCTTTCCCTTTTCAATAAATTGAGATGCAACAGTTACACATTCTTTCATAAGACCACCTGGATTTCCTCTTAAATCTAAAATTAATCCTTTAATATTGGATTCTTTAAGTTTAGTTAGACTTTCAATAAATTTTTCTGAAACCCCAGAATCAAAAGATGATATACTTATATACCCTATATTATCTTGTAAAATATCGTCTGTAACACTTATTGTTTCTATAACATCCCTTTGAACCTGAACATCAAAATCGCCCTTATTTTCTCTATAAATACCTATAGTTAACAATTCTTTTTCAGTTCCTTTTATCATTGATAATGCTGTTTCTAAACTTTCTCCATTAACCTCAACTCCATTAACACTTGTTATAATATCCCCAGACATAATTCCAGATTTTTGTGCTGGAGAATTATCAATTGGAGCTATTACAGTTATTTTATTATCTTTAACACCTACTTGAACCCCTATTCCCATATAATTCCCTTCACTTTGCTCCTTAAAAGTAGCATATTCACTTTCATTCATAAAATAAGTATATGGATCTTCCAATGAAGATACCATTCCCTTTATTGCACCTTCTGCTAAGATACTATCATCTATTTCCCCATCATACCACTTATAAAGAGTTTCTCTTATTTCAAAAAGTTTTTCAAATTCAGTCACATCAGATATTGAGGCATAACCTGCATAACTTGGAAGTATTCCTTTAGAAGTTAAAACATTTCCAATATATATAGAGCCACTTACAGTAGCTGTTAATCCCATAACTAAACCTATATTTTTTATATTCTTTTTATTTTTTCTAATCACAATTTCACCCTTTCAAAAAAAAAGCTTAAAATACATTGTAAAAATTATGTATTTTAAGCTTAATATAAGTAGATAAATGCTATCTAAATTAATCATTTATACAAATATTTTAATCATATGAATCAGTTTATTTTACACTTATTAATATAACCATTTTAGTAAATAATATACTAATTATATAAGTAACTAATATTTTTATATTTTAAACATGTAAAAATTTTCTCAAAGCAATTATACTTCCAAAAATACCTATTAACATACCAGAAACTATAAATTCCCATGACATTGTAGTCAAAACATAACTTGGGCTTAAGAATGTCATTAAAACAATATTTTGAACTAATAATTCATATACCGCTTTATATGCAAAATATAAAATTATTGTAGCAAATACTCCACCAGCTAATCCTATAACCATTCCTTCTATTATAAATGGCCATCTAATAAACCAATCTGTTGCACCAACAAATTTCATAATTCCAATTTCTCTTCTTCTTGAAAATACAGTTATTTTTATTGTATTCATTATCAAAAATAAAGATATTCCAATAAGAACTATGAATAATGCTATACCAACCCATCTTACAGTTCTAGATACTGAGTCTATAGTATTTATTAAATTTTGATCATTTCCAACACTCTCAACACCAGCTAAATATTGTGTTTCACCAGTTGCTAAACTTTCTGCATTCGTATTATCCTCTGTAACGCTCATAGCTTTAACTACTGCATCAGCAACATTAGGATCACTTAATTTAACAGTAAACGATGCTGGAAGAGGATTATTCTCATCAGTATAACCAGCTAAAATCTTTTCATTTCCCTCTATTTGTTTCTTAAACTGTGCTAAAGCTTCATTTTTACTTACATAAATTACTCCTGTAACGCCTTCAATATTTTTAAGCATATTTTCTATGTTCTGCTGTTGCGTTGCATCTATGTTATCATTTAAAAAAACTTTTACTTCAACTTTAGACTGAACAGTATTAAGTTCCATATTAACATTTAAAGCTGTAAGCATAAAAGCTCCAAAAACAAGTAAGGTAGTTAAAACTGTTGCCACGGAAGCTATGCTTATTGTCTTATTCCTATTTAAACTTTTGAAGGCATCGGATATGAAATGTTTAAACGTACTAATTCTCATACTCGTATCCCCCTTTTTCCTCATCTCTAACAACTTGTCCCTTCTCAATTGCTATTACTCTCTTTTGCATATCATCAACTATTTCTTTTGCATGAGTTGCCATTACAACAGTTGTTCCACTTCTATTTATATCTTCAATTAAAGCCATAATTTCCTTTGCTGTTTCTGGATCTAAATTTCCAGTTGGTTCATCTGCTATTAAAACAAGTGGCTTATTTACAATTGCTCTTGCAATAGAAACCCTTTGTTGTTCTCCACCTGATAACTGATTTGGAAACATCTTTTGTTTATTAGATAAACCCACAAGAGATAATGCTATAGGTACTTGTTTTTTTATTTCACTCGGTGATGCTTCTAGTACTCTCATCGCAAAAGCTACATTTTCATAAACATTAAGTGATGGTATAAGTCTAAAATCCTGAAATACCATACCTATTTTTCGTCTATGGAAAGGAACTTTTTTTCTTTTTATCTTTGATAATTCTATTCCGTCTACTATTATCTGTCCTTCTGATGGTTCAATTTCTTTTAGTAACATCTTAACAAAGGTTGATTTTCCAGCACCGCTTGGACCAACTAAAAAAACAAAATCACCAGCGTCAATTTTAATATTAACGTTAGATAATGCTTTTACATTGTTATCATACACCTTACTAACATTCTTAAATTCAATCATATAGACACTCCTTAGTTATTTTTCTCAACAATTGAATATTTATGTAATTGTTGAAATTTTAATATATTTTTAAAAAATATATTACATTATACCATAGAAAGTATCTAAATTCCACTTAAATAAAAAAGCTTTATTAGCAGTCTTACTACCAATAAAGCTTTTAACTATTCCATTATTTAATATATTCTATTTTAAACTAACAGCTCTTTTACAAGCAGAAACAACATTTTCAGAAGTTAAACCATAAGCTCTTAGAAGTTC